>OCHA01001658.1_pt1 | contig 15979 bp, 9 predicted proteins | sample 1538591 | NCBI WGS metagenome assembly OCHA01 (sample SAMN04571710, study PRJEB22368) | human gut metagenome | biome: human gut; material: stool | host: Homo sapiens | place: Luxembourg | collected 2012-09-06 | reverse complement strand
TCGCCGGTAGTATAGGCATATTCTTTCTGCTCTGTTATATTGCCGTTGGAATAAGAATAGGTGTAGGTCTTCCCCGCCCGCGCATCATTCGCGCGGACAAGCTGATTCAGTGAGTCATATTCATAACTTGAGGTATATGTGCCGTCTGTTATGCTGAGGATATTGCCTATATTATCATAAGTATAACCGTAGGTTCCGGCAGGGGTTACTACGGATTGAACAAGCGTAGTGGTCTTATCCTCTCCCACATCCTCATAGGTATAGGCATTGCTGAACGAGGCGACTTTCCGGTTCGTTAACCTGCCCAGCGGATCATAGGTGTAACTTACCTTTTCCGCGCCGTTCCACGTTACGCCGTAGATCTGATCCGGCATTTCGCTTTTTGAGATATCTCCGTATCGGTAACCGATATTCTGCGTGCCCAGCGGTGAAAAATGCTTTATGCCTGTAAGATAATTTGTTTTATCCGCATAGGTGAAATCCGTATAGGAACGCAGCGTTCCTCCGCTCATTTCCGTGCCTGTATATTCGCGCTGGGACACCACACGATCCGCAAGATCATACACAAATCTGGTATTCGTATTTGTATAATGATCCGTGATCTGCGCTATGCTGCCGTTATTTCCGTAAGAATAGGTTACACTTTGGTTGTTATTTCCATTGTACCTTGTTTGGGTCTGCCGGTCAAGATTATCATAAGAAAATTCAACATAATCTCCGTTTCCGTATGTTTGTTTAGACATTAATCCGGAACTGTTATACTGAATTGTTGAAAGCGTGCGCCAATTCGTGCCGTTGCCAACGTAATTGCCCGTTGTTCTGCCGAATTTATCATATGCAAACTTATACTGAAGATGATCATTAACATTAATGTTTTGCAGCAGATCTTTTGAATACGAATAATGATTTGTTACACCGCCGGAAGAAACGGAAAGCAGGGCGTCATTATTGCCATCATAGGTATACTGCGTTTCAACGCCGTTTGCATTTGAAGTGCTGTTCAGCAGACCTTTTGTTTCATCATAAGAATATTCCGTTACATTGCCGCGCTCATCCGTTGAGGAGGATACAAAGTTTTTGCTTTCCGTGTAGGAAGACTGGGTAACAATGGAGCGGTCAAACGATTCAGCAACAGGATAAACATACCATTTTTGCGATTCTTTCAGATTATTTTTGTCACAAGTGGATTGCTTTAAGGCTCTTTGCTTGATGATCTCGCTGGAATCAAACTGCGCGTCCAGACACAAATTATAATTAGAAGAGGCAGTAAAAATACCAAAACTTCCGTCTGCCTGCTTTACGAATTTGAACTTCTGCGCATCCGTGCTGTTTCCACGATAGATCTGAATATTTGCTCCCGAAGAGCCGGACGCACCATGAACATCCAAATATCTGTTCCCATGTTTAACTGCTTTTAAATAGAAAACATCCGTTTTACCTGAAACGGCCTCTGCACGCCACTGCTGTTTATTTGCATTGCGCTCATAAGGCGTTGTATTCAGCGTTTCACTTTCTGTTCCCGTAATGCCGGCATTGATTGCGTTGCCGGAATAAGCGTTTACAATAATATATTCTTTGCCGGGTTCCAGACTTGTTGCCGGGTTACGCGCGATAATCTCTGCTTTGGTTACATTTCCTTTAGCATCATAAGTAAAGCCGTATTCCACACCATCAGAGGACAAAGAAGCCGTCAGCTGCTTTTGATCGTTATAACTATACAGATACTTACTTCCGGAAGGGTTCAGCATTTTTGCCATTTGATTACCATAATAGGAAAATGTGGAATTGGTTTTGGCAAGATCCACAGCAGAAACAACATTTCCGTTTTTATCGTAATCATAGGTCTGGCCGTATTGCTCCTTATAGCAAAACGCGCCTGTTTGATAAGCATTATTGACATTATGATCGTAAGTAAAAGTAATGGCTATATTTCCGTAATCAGACGGCATAATAAGTTCATCTGCCAAAAACTGCCATGCGTTTTTTATATCGGCGTTAAAATATTTATTTATGCAGCCTTTCCAGCTGCCGTTTTTATCATAATAATCAATTGCCAACTCATACCTTGGTTTATAGGCGTCAGAGGCTTTCGTATTATTCAACGGAGCGGAAAATGCATAAGCCCAAGCGCCAAATGCGAAAACATCGCCTTTTTTACCGGAAACATTAAGGTATTGCCGCTGCCTTTTATACTGATTTTCAACCGTGCCCGTAAGTTTTCCGCAATTCGCAAACCCGGAAAGCCCTGCCCAGGTTACCGTGCTTTCATTTGTGCTCCAGGTTGTCCAATTTGTGGTGCCGTTTGTAAAAGCGGAATTTTCAACAAGATTATATGTACTTGCGTTTGCACTTTTTTCAAGCTGCACATCATCAAACCAAACGGTTCCGCTTGCGTTCGGGCCAAAGCCCATAGTTGCGCGCACCGTGCCGCCCTCAGGCACATCAAAAGTTACGCTGCGACGCTCCCAGCCGTTTGTAACTGCGGTTTTTTCTATATTTTTACTATACACATAATCTGTATTACCGGCTTTGTGCACCTCTGCAAACATCTGTACGCCGTCGCCCGGTATCGTTTTACCGTCCGTAAAGATATAGGCAGACAAGGTATATGTTCCGCCGGGAAGATCATTTATAGTTTGAACAACATTCACACGCCCTTTATTGGATGCGGGCTTTACAACTTTTGCCGACGAATTTGTAATATTGCCCCTGCCGGTGTCACTTGTTACAGACGCACCTGTTTTATCATTCATATAAACCCAATATCCGTTTGTAAGACTCCTTACAAAGCCGGGATTTACAACATAATTTGTGGTGCTCTGCAAAACGCGGGATTCTGACAGCAATTTATTTGCCTTGCCGCTTGTATCATTCCCTTGGCTGAGTTCAAAAAATTGAGCTGAACCATCCGTATTTGAAACGGTGCCGGTTGTTTGGCCGTAATCGTTAAACTGATATGTATAAATTCTGTTTTGCAGATCCGTTACAGCCGTTTCATTTTGCTTGTAAGTGAAAGCATATTTTTCAAGCAAGTCACTGTCAGAAACACCATAATTAATGGACGATACTCTTTTCTGCGATGATGAATCATAGTTGATTTTAGTTCGATTCCCATTTATATCTTTTATTTGTGAAAGCAAATTCCCGCTGTAAGAGAACTGAACCGTTTTACTGTCTGCAAATGAAATTTTAGTGAGATAATTATTATTGTATGTGAAGGTCGTTTTTCTGTTTGCGGGATCTGTAATACTGGCAATCTGATTTGTGCTTGAAGATGAATAATTAAATGTATACTGTCTTCCCGCGCCATCTTTTATATTTTTTAATCTAACTGAGCCGTTGAAGGGTTCATATGAAAGCGTAGCAGCTATTTTTGAAGCATTTTCTATTCGCAACAGGGCTCCATAATAGTCAAAATACATTTTATTTTCATCTTTATCCGTAATTATGTAGCCTGCTTTTGGTTCCGTAGTATTTGAGCCTATTTTAAATACTTCAATGGTATAGCCTAAGCCGTCTTCATCCTTACCTTTTGTATCAGAACTTTTTTCAAAATAAAACCAGTGTTTTGTTCCGTCTGAATCATTAAGGTAATATTTGTATCCGTTATTCCACAATTCACCCGTTTCTTTCCTAACAAAAATATTATAGTTTGTTTGAAACTGATTGCCCGGAAAAACAAATTTTGTATTTTCTTTATTTGAGTTATAAATGAGTGAGATGTTTACGGGCAGCAGATTACCGCCTGCATCTTGCGTAACAGGCTGAGAAAATATGAAATTGCCGTTGTAATTATTTACACTTGCTGCGCCGCCGCGGCCGGCAGCTATTTCTGTATAAGACCAATAATCTTCATAACCGGACATATTACGGTAAGACACCGTTAGTATAGGTCTGTTTTGGGGATAAGTAGTATAATTGATAGAATAAAACCATGCTTTTGCCGATTCGGTTTTCGTTGTTGTTAAGGACAAGCCATAATTGGGATACTCACCTGAATACCAACCGCGAACCATATCTGTAACTTCAACTTCTCTAAATTTTGAAGTATCAGTATCTTCAGTTAGCATCATATAATCGGAAATATTTGAGTCGCCATAGGGCCCGTTGTTCCAGGTAACCGTTTTTTCATTCCAATCATTTATAAGGCGTTTAATATTGACCGGCAAGCCAAGCTGACACTGCCTTAATCCAATATAGAGCCTGGCGTCAACAACTTTGTCCGCAATACCAAGTTTTGGCAAAGTTGTAAATTTAATATAAGTTTCTGTTTTTCCAAACTCATATATATTGCCTACATAAAGGCTCCCCATATCATCCGTTGTGCTTGCTTTATAGCACTTATTCGGGTATTTTGAAGATACAAAAGCAGACTGCACGCCGCTCGGCGTCTGATTTATTTTTAACATCGGATCAACAATTACGGGAAATTCCCGGTCATCAGCCAGCAGCCAATCCTGATCCAGCACCATTTTTACTGTGAAAGTGTTATTTTTAACATCGGTAAGAGTCAATGTTATATTTCCTGATGCTTGTCCGTTTTCATCTTCCATATAAGGCGCTGTAATAACATAAACAACGCTTTCATCATCAGAACGCAACTCTATAGTTTTGTCATCAGTTTGAACAGGTACCAACCCGTTTGCTTTATACACGGCTTCAAATGCACATGGAGACTTTTTACTGTTTAAGATGATATTTTCTTTTAAGCCGTCAGAACCGATTATATATTCAAAATCCGTTTTCTTATATACATCTTCATATAAAACGGTAGAAGACAGATTTTCAAGCGTTGTAGGATCTTCATCTTTTTCGTTTTCTATGATTTTCGCCGTGCTTTTATCGGCGTTGGCGTAATACCATGAAATCTTATACCTGTCTTTTTCCAATCGAACAAATTTTTTGCCGTTTGTTTTCTTAGAAAGCCTAACTTTATAGTCAGCAGTGCGGTTCATTAAATCTTTATTTTTTGCGATCTTATGATTCAGTTCCGATTCATCCGCATCTACTTCCTCGAGGGTATTATCGTAATCCACCCATTTCCCGTCCTGCTCAAAATGGACGGGCACAGAATACTGCGCTGCCTGAATCGTTCCATCGCTCATCTTAAAATATTTGGTGTTTTCTTCTCTTTTTTCGATTTCTTCTTCCAAAAATTCGGCGGGCGCGTTGCCTTCATCAATATTTTCAGAAGTTGCCTGCTCCGCTTTTACGGCTTCGCTTAAAGGCTCTGCAGAAACGGATACGGTGCTGAAAACCGTAATAACTACTAAAACAATTGCAATAAGAGATTGAAATGGTTTATATTTTTTCATTTTACTTCCTTTCATCACTTTATATTAGTTATAACTGTTTAAGAACGGTAACTTTACCATTTTCCCATTGCTTTGTGCACAATATTCATTTAAGGGTGGCGATAGAAATGCATAAACACCTCCGGAATTTTGTTTGCTGAACGTAAATTTGGGCTAAGCCTTAAAAAGTTTCTTTATCAAATCAATGAGCGCATTTCTCGCTACCGGAAAGCATATGCATCCAAAGATCAATAGAAACAACAAGATAAGCACCACCGGCACGATTTTTCTTATACTTTTCCTTACTGATAAAGAGATACGCCTATTCTTTTTGATCAATTTTTCCATTGATTTTTCAAATTTTTCAGAAAAATTTCACTTTGTTTCGTTTTCACTTTTCAGCGTTAAACAATCCAGTTTTTCAGCTTCCATAAACGCCTTTGCAAACCACTCTTTGCTGTTTTTCATTTTGCAACTTCATCTCCTTTTTAAATGATAGAGTTCTCACATTCAGCAAACACAATCAACTATTTCAATTTGGTATAAATTTCTAATTTAGCCTGCAAGCATCATACCTATTCCATTAGCCTAAACAAACCGCACTCATTATATACAACACTTGAAAGCACAATTTATGTTACAATAATGGACAAATTTATTTAAAAATTTTTCCGGCAGACAGCAAAATCGGTCAATTATGATTTCTACATGATTTCATTTACTGAACATCTCCTCTTTAATTAGAAAACAACCTGTGTTTATACTTATAAGTAACTACAAAATGAAGATAAAAGGCCCGCAATCTGAAACACACAGACCGCGGGCCGTTAAACACTTTCCTTTTGTAATTTGTATTTTATATCCGTCAAATCGTAGCAATTCATCTGATCATTTTATAATATGTTGAAACTGTGAATCATCAATATCCTACCAAAAATGCCCTGTTCATCTGTAAGAGTATTCCTCCCTGCATATATAATAGTTTTTGTTTCAGCAATCATTTTCTTGGCAGGGGCAGAAGGCAAACTATGCCCTCTTGCGGTAACCCTGAAAAATCGGCGGGCTTGCGCTTTTCCTTGATTTTTCCGACCGCTGCGCCAACACACGGTTTTGGAGCGAAAAGTACGCTTTCGTTTAAGCCGCGTGTTAAAATACAGTCCCCCCACAAAATCCGCATAAAAACAGCACTTTCAGGATTTGAAAGTGCTGTTCGTTTTTGTCTTTATAGTTTTTGTTGAAAATTGATGCTTTTTTGATGCTCTTGAAAATTGAGCGTTGTCCTTAAAAAGATTACAACTGTGCAGATAAGTAAGGAATAAATTTATTTGCTCAATCATCAATTTCATATTCTTATTTTGACATAACATTACTGTTATGTCTTTAATAATATTTCAAATATTACTCGTGTAAGAAGATTTTAATATAAATCTTTACCCACGAGCCTTTCTTTTCTTTTGAGGTAATTCTGCCGAAAAGCAGTTTACCGGCATCCATAAGTCGAGCGAATATTACATTGTCCTGCTTAGGCACATAGCCGATTTTAACACCATCTATTGTTTTTATTACAATAGCTTGCTTGTCATATTGATTATCCGCTTCCCTGAAGAATTCAAGCTTGTCATTCGTATTTAGGTGTCGTTCTAATTCTTCGATACCCTCAATATGCGTAGTTCCTGCCACATAAGTATCAAAAAGAAAAATTTCTTTTTCAAACGGTTTCGGAATTGAAATTTCTCCGTTTTTTCCGTGTAGTAGCCCTACAAGTCCGCTGCCGCCGGTTTTAACCAAATCGCCCATAATCTCACCTCAACATCTCTTCGATTTTCGCTTTATAAATCGAGATAAGCTCGTTATACTGTTCAATAACACTTTCAAGTTCTTGCTTTTTCTGCTCGGTTTTCTCTGTATCCTCAAGAATATCCTTCATCGAGTACGGATACTCTGATTTGATATTATCAATGCTCTCTCTTATAGATTTCAGTAATCCCTGTAAACGCTCTCGTTCTTCGACAAGCTGTGTCATAGCATCCTTATGCTGTTCAGGCAACGGATTGTTTCCGACCATTTCGCCGATAATCCTCAAAGTATTCAAATCACCGTTTTTATATGCCTGTACTGCATTATCAAACAAATTGACCTGAGTTTCGGAAACATCGGGATTAATATCGGGGTGCAAAGCCTTTACGATTTTACGATAGAGTTTTTTCAGTTCTTTATTTTCCTCATTGGTTAAGACCTCTGCTTTGCTTCGTTTAAGAGCGTCATTCATCTTATCAATCTGCTCATTGAGTTGTTTTTGATACTCGGCAAATTCATTGTTGAGCGTTTCCTCAATGGCGGAAATAATTACCTTTTCCTGTCTGTTTTTCTTTGCCTGAATCAATTCAATTTTTCTTTTCAGTCGCAGAGCGTCACATTGAGCTTCATAAGCCTTATACTCGATACTGCCGAGTTTTAGCATATATTCTGTCTCAATATTCTTACAGATAACGAATTGAAGCTCGTCTCGCTCAAGCAAAAGCATTGATAATTCGGTACGCATTCTTTCGACTTCATTTTTCAATTTCTCAAAATCAGGGAAAACAATAACATTACCTGTAGAAGTAATGTCTGCCGGAACTTCGGTATCTTCTTCATCGTCCTTGAACATCATATATTCGGCAGCACGACCGGCAAGCCGCCTTTTAATTTCATTATCGTCCATACAACTTTACCTCAAGAAATTAAACCAAGCCCCTATACTTTTCAAAAAAACTTTGAAGTATATCTATAATTTTTTGCTTGAGTTCGGAGCGGTTTTTACCACCACCGCCGAAGCGTGACACAGGCGGCATAATCTTGTCAATATCCGTTCCTGTTGTTTTGAGTACGCCGTCACGGAAAGAGTTATCAATAAACTTGAATGTTTCTTCAGGCTTTAACTTCTGTTCTGTGATGATTGCATCAATATCCTGCTTTTTCTGTTCTTGAACAAATTTGCCCCAATCATCGGTAACATTTGTTTCAACATTGATTGTACTGATAAATCCATCAATAAGTTCTTTCTTTGAACGAAGCTGAAGCGATGCACTGATAGCCTTATCAATAGATGCAAGTATCTCTTTATCTTTGCAATTAGATTGATGATACTTTGCAACAAGCATAAGAATATAATCAATATTCACTTCAACTTGCTTTACAAGTTCCATTTCAAAAACAATATCATCTTTGATACTGTCTTTATCACCTTGAGGCTTTTTAAATTCCTGGTACAAGTCGTTATATGTACCCGTATAATCCTGAAAATCAATCGGCTTCAAGATTTCATTACCTTTGAAATCGTCAAAAGACGAAAGAATATTACGAAGTCGAAGAATATTACCAAACAAAATGATAAAATCTTTTTTTGCTGTTTCGCCGATAATTTGCTCACCAAGAGGATATTTTTGCAAAAGTTCGGCAATGCGTTCTTCATAACCTTTTTGTCTTTTGCCCTTATCGTCCTCGTAGCCGTAATAATAATCGTTGTACGATTTCAAAAGGACAATACCGTTTGCCTCTTTATCACCAAACAAAGCAATAGCATCATTTGTTTCCTGTTGCAAATCTCTAAAGCAAACAATGTTGCCGTATGCCTTAACGGAATTGAGTATTCTGTTTGTTCTTGAATATGCCTGAATCAAACCATGTTGCTTCAAGTTTTTATCAACCCAAAGGGTGTTGAGTGTTGTTGCATCAAAGCCGGTAAGGAACATATTTACAACAATTAAAAGGTCAACTTCTCTGTTCTTTACACGGTCGGAAAGGTCTTTGTAATAGTCTTGAAAGCCTTTTGACGAAGTATCAAAATTGGTTTTGAATATCTTGTTATAATCATCAATGGCACTGTCAAGAAAATCACGGGAGGACTTGTCAAGTGCTTCGGTATCAAAGCTTTCATCTGCAAGAATACCGTCCTCATAACTTTCTTCATTCGCAGCATAAGAATAAATTGTGGCAATGGTTAAATCTTTATTTTTCTCTTCAAGTTGCTTTTTGAATTCAAGATAATACTTTTTAGCCATAGGAATTGAGCTGACGGCAAACATTGAGTTAAAGCCGTTTACTCTTTGACCTTTTAGGCTGTAATAAGCATTACGCATTGTTTTAGTATCAAAGTTATCAATAATGTAGCTTACAATATTGGCAACTCTTTCGTGACCTTCAAGTACTTCTTCGGTATTGATAGCGGCAACCTGCTTATCGATCATACCGTCTTTTTTCTTAACGGTGTTGATATAATCAATTCTAAACGGCAGAACATTACCGTCATTGATAGCGTCAACAATAGTATATGTGTGCAACTTATCACCAAAAGCCTGCTCGGTAGTACGCAAATCAGGGTGTGAGCCTGTGCCTGCATTAAGTGCAAAAATTGGTGTACCGGTAAAACCGAAAATATGATAATTCTTAAAATATTTTACTATTCTTGTGTGCATATCGCCGAACTGTGAGCGGTGGCATTCATCAAAGATAAGCACAATATGCTTGTCATAAACTTCGTGGCCCTTGTTCTTTTGAATAAACACATCAAGCTTTTGAATAGTAGTTACAATAATGCTTGAAGTATCGTCCTCAAGTTGTTTTTGAAGAATGGCGGTGTTTTTATTGCTGTTTGCGGCACCTTTTTCAAATCTGTCATATTCCTTGATTGTTTGGTAGTCAAGGTCTTTACGGTCAACTACAAAAAGCACCTTGTCAATATACGGCAATTTTGATGCAAGAAGCGCAGTCTTAAAAGAGGTTAAGGTCTTGCCCGAACCTGTGGTATGCCATATGTATCCGCCTGCTTTAATTGTGCCTGTTTGCTTGTAATTGGTTGAAACTTCAATGCGATTCAGTATTTTTTCGGTCGCTACAATCTGATAAGGTCGCATAACAAGTAATAACTGTTCACTTGTGAATATGCAATATTTAGTAAGAATGTTAAGTATCGTATGCTTTGCGAAAAATGTTTTTGTAAAGTCAACAAGGTCGGCTATAACTCTGTTGTTGCCGTCTGCCCAAAATGAAGTAAACTCAAAGCTGTTGCTTGTCTTTTTACCCTTTGAGCGTTTGCCGTTTTGCTCTTTGATATGAGCATTACGGGTAGTGTTAGAATAATATTTTGTATTCGTGCCGTTGGAAATAACAAACACCTGAACATACTCATACAGACCGCAACCTGCCCAAATACTATCTCTTTGGTATCTTTCGATTTGGTTAAACGCTTCCTTAATCGGAACGCCTCGCCTTTTAAGTTCAATATGTACCAAAGGCAATCCATTTACAAGAATTGTAACATCATAGCGAGTATCGTGTGCTCCGCCCTCTTCAACATATTGGTTGATAACCTGCAAGCTGTTGTTGTGAATATTCGCCTTATCAATCAAATAAATGTTTTTGGAAGAACCGTCATCACGGCGTAAAACTTGAATATGATCCTCTTGAATTTTTCTCGTTTTTTCAACAATACCTTCGTTAGAATTAGCAATCTTGTTTTCAAAAAACTGCTTCCATTCCCTATCGCTGAAACTATAGTTATTTAGTTTTTCAAGTTGATGTCGCAAATTATCAATAAGTGCAAACGGACTGTCAAGCTTCAAATATTGATATCCTTGCTCTGTAAGCATTTTTATAAAAGCGTTTTCAAGTGCCGCCTCGCTTTGATATGCATCCGAACGGGTTTGCTGTGGCTCATATTCGGTTACAACCGTACTTTCGGCTGTTGACATAACAACATTATATTCACTCATTTACAATCCACCTACCGTTTCGTTTTCCGTTCTCTCGTTTAATTAAGTTCTTTTCCCTCATAGTTTTCATACGGCGCTTTATTGTTCTCTCCGTTACATTTAACACTGTAGCAAGTTCATTTTGAGTTATATTCGGATTATCAATAATTAAGTCAATGATTTTTTGTTCTTCCAAAGTGACATTTTGTTTGTCACTTTGAATGTCACTTTGGGCTGTTGCTTCCACAAGCGCATCTTTAATTGTTTCAAGCATAAATATAATGAACTCTGTTGATTCGCCTGCATAATCTGAATCATTTATTGCCTGATAATATTCGTCCTGCTTTTTATAAATCATTGATTCAATCGGTAAGTATGCAAAAACAGGGTCAACCTTTGACAAAATCAATGTTTGCCACAGCCTGCCCGTCCTGCCGTTGCCGTCTAAAAATGGATGAATTGATTCAAATTCAAAATGGAAAATGCAAGATTTAATAATATCATTGGTATCATCGCTTTTAAGCCATTGCAATAAGTCTTCAACAGCCTGCGGAACATAAGCAGGAAGAGTTCCGACATGAATCACCTCACCGCTTTTGCTGTCAACAACGCCAACCGGTTTTGTACGAAAAGCGCCCGATTCTTCAACAAGTCCGCTTGTCATAACGCCGTGTGCCTTTAGCAAATCATCAACAGAATAAGGATCAAGGGTATCAAGCAACTCATAAATCTCATAAGCGTTTTTCACTTCCTGAATATCCTTAGGCGGAGCAATAACCATTTTGCCGTTAAGCACAGATGTAACCTGCTCCAGAGTTAAAGTATTTTGCTCAATAGCCAATGAATCATGAATCGTTCTGATTCTGTTTGCTCGGCGTAATTTGGGGTTTTTATCAAAATTTGACAATGCCGATACACTACCAATAATTCGAGAAATATCAGCCACCAAAGACACCATTTTATTATTCAGTTTATATTTTGGAATATAGCTCATATATTTCTCCTTTAATTCAATTCATAATTCTTAATTCGTATTTTTAAATGTCAGCAGTTTATCACGATAGTATTCATACTGCTTTTGTCTTGCTTCGATTTCGGCAGGAAGTCCCTCGCTTATATCGTTGCAAAGTTTATCAAATCTGTCGAGTATAGATACAATGCGTTCTTGTTCTTCGAGTGGGGGAACAGGAATGATAATATCATTGAGTTTATCAGGTGTAACTTCAATTACTTTCGTTCCATGAGCAAGTTTTCTTTTTTGCTTAAAGAACATTGTTGTTTGAAAATAATAAGCTAAATACTTTGAATTGATTGACGGATGAATAATCGCTGTATGTCCACTGACAGCAAGATCTTCATTGCCAAGCCAAACAGTGGATTTGCAAACATCTTCAATATTTTCGCTCGTAACAGCCATAACAATATCATTAGGCATTGCTTTTTTAGATTTACTATAAACATCATCATTAAGGTAAGTAATTGATTTTGATGTTGTAGTGCCAAGTCTTGTATAAATTTGCCCATAGTGAATACAAGGTTTTCCTTGTTCAACAAAATCTTTCTTTTGAAAGTTTCCGCCTCTAATTATTGAAGCAATTTCTCCAAGTTTGAGCCACTTTATCGCTTTACTGCGTGTTAGCTCTCTCTCTCTCTCTCTACTTTAACAATATGTGAACAAGCCTTATCGTCAAACGACAATAAAGTATCACGATAGTATTCATATTGCTTTTTGCGTGCCTCGATCTCGGCAGGTAAACCATTTGAAATATCATTGCAAAGGTGGTCAAACCTTTCAATCATATTAGCAATTTTTTCTTGTTCAGCCAATGGTGGAATAGGAATAATAATATCGCTTATTGCAGGTACACTTGAATGTACTACCTTACTTTTTACTTTTCCTTTACTCTTTTGGCTTTGTGCGTTAGTTGTCGAAAGAACATAAGCCATATATTTTGGATTTTGATTATGCTTTAATACAACTATGTCGCCACCGGCTAAACATTTATCATGTCCTAAATAAACACAAGATTTTGCAATTTCTTCTACGCTTTCGCCTGTAATAGCAAAAAGCACATCACCGTGTTCAAAATATTTTTTATTTTGTATTTTATCTTCATCTGTATGAGATACACAATTATTAAAAGTAACATTGTATGTTGTATATATTTCGCCATAACGAACACAAGGAATACCCGTTTCGGTTACTTCATCTCTTTTTATACCTGCGCCTCTATAAATAGCGGTAGCAATATCTCCAAGCCTTTTGTACTCAACATTTGAACAATCAATGTCAGGGATTTTCTTTGTTACATCTTCATTGTTGAAATCTAAAAGATAATCTCTGTAAAAAGCATATTGCTTTTGCCTTGCTGTAAGCTCTGCTGTAAGCTCTGCTGTAAGCTCTGCTGTAAGCAAAGTGAAAGAGTCCAAAATATGGACTATTTCACTTTGTACCTCCAAAGGAGGTACAGGAATTTTTGTTTTTAATAAATATTTAAAATGTCTTTCGTAATTATTCATTTTTATATAAAAACTTGACAACGAATAATACAAATATTTAGTATTTACCTTTTTACTTTTAATTATTTTTAAACCATCAGCGCCTTGAACAAATTGAAAATCTATATATTTGATATTTTCACTATGATCACCAAAACAAACATATTCACTATTTTCAATTCGTTTATCTTCTAAATCGCAATAACCTGAAATATACTCTGCTTCTTGCGATACGATGGGTATTAAGCCATTTGTTTTATAATCATTTCTTTTTATTTTGAAAGACGGAGTGATACAATTTATCGATTTTTCATCAAATAATTCGTTGATTGTTTTATATTCCACACCGTCAGGGCAAAGTTCATTTATAAGTTCTTCTAATCTGCTCATATTCAGCCCTCGATTTCTGCAATGATTTTATCTATTTCTGCACGGAGTGTGTTTTCTTTTGCCACTATCTCGGCAATTTGAGCATTGAGTTCGGTAATATCTATCTTTTCGGAAGTGTCCTCTTGCTCAACATAGGTTGAAACGGAAAGGTTATAATCTTCCTCGGCGATAGCGTCATTAGGAACAAGTTTTGAAAAATATTCTGTTTCTGTTCTTTCATGGCAGGTTGAAACGATTTTTTCAATATTCTCGTCAGTCAGTTTATTGTTATTTGTCACCTTAACAAACTCTTTTGATGCGTCGATAAAAAGAGTGCTGTTTTCGCTCTTTGACTTTTTAAGCACCATAATGCAGGTTGCTATTGAAGTGCCGTAAAAAAGATTTTCGGGAAGTTGAATGATTGCATCAATAAAATTGTTATCAACAAGGTATTTTCTGATTTTCTTTTCTGCACCGCCACGGTACATAATGCCGGGAAAACAAACGATAGCGGCAGTACCGTTAGTTGCAAGCCAAGAAAGAGAGTGCATAACAAAAGCAAGGTCAGCCTTTGACTTTGGTGCAAGCACACCGGCAGGAGAAAAACGAGGGTCGTTGATAAGCACAGGGTTATCATCACCCTCCCACTTAATGGAATAAGGCGGATTAGACACGATAGCTTCAAAAGGCTCATCATCCCAATGCTGCGGATTAATAAGCGTATCTTCGTTAGCAATATTAAATTTATCGTAATCAATATCGTGCAAAAACATATTGATACGGCAAAGGTTATATGTAGTTATATTGATTTCCTGACCGTAAAAGCCTTGACGAACAGCGTCTTTGCCAAGGACTTTAGCAGCCTTGAGCAAAAGAGAACCTGAACCGCAAGCAGGGTCATAAACCTTATTGACCTCGGTTTTGCCTGCAACTGCAATACGGGTAAGGAGTTCGCTGACCTCTTGAGGAGTAAAGTATTCGCCACCGCTTTTACCGGCATTAGAGGCATACATACCCATAAGGAACTCATAAGCGTCACCAAATGCGTCAATGGTATTATCCTGATAATCGCCAAGTTGCAAATCGCCGACACCGTTAATGATTTTAACAAGCCTTTCATTACGCTTGATAACCGTACCGCCGAGTTTATTGCTATTCACATCAATATCATCAAACAAGCCTGCAAAATCGTCTTCACTGTCGGCACCCTGTGCAGATTCCTCGATATGGCGAAACACCTTTTCAAGCGTTTCGTTAAGGTTATCATCATTAGGTGCTTTCTTTCTAATATTGCAAAAAAGCTCTGACGGTTTGATGAAAAAACCTTTTTCATTTACAAGGTCTTCCCTTGCAAACTCGGCTTCTTCGTCCGACAAAGCGATATAATCAAAATCGGTATTGCCTGCAGCGTGCTCACCTTTATTGATATAGTTCGTAAGATTTTCGCTTATATAGCGATAGAACATAAATCCTAACACATAAGACTTGAAATCCCAGCCGTCAACAGAGCCACGCAAGTCATCTGCGATTGCCCATATAGCACGGTGAAGCTCGTCACGCTCTTGTTCCTTTTTAGTAACCATTTTCATTCTCCTGATTGTATTTTAATATAAACTAAATATACCATATTTACATAACAAATACAAACTTTTTAGTTAATTGTACAAATAATGGTACAGGTAATGAATCCTCATCTATAAATGCTGAGGTTTGATAAGGCAGTATGATAAAACTAAGGCATTGCAATGGCAGATGAGGCTTTGACTGTAAAAGATCAGAGTCTTTTTCTGTTTCTGAAATTCGCACATTCGTCATTTTATTTTGCATTCGGTATAATTAAATTACCAAATACAAGGAGGCTTCGATATGAAAACAAATTTTGAAAATATAGGCGGTAGTTATTCGCAACAGAGCAACAGAAATCGTTAATGAACAAGTGATTTATAAATGAGAAAAAGGCACAGCCGACGGACAAAAAAGTCCGAAAGCTGTGCCTTAATTTTATTTGTGAAATTGAATGTACAAACTCCGCGAACAGGCCATTTGGTTATCCAAACGGTAATTTTCTCGTTAGGGACACCCTAA
>OCHA01001656.1_pt1 | contig 15984 bp, 12 predicted proteins | sample 1538591 | NCBI WGS metagenome assembly OCHA01 (sample SAMN04571710, study PRJEB22368) | human gut metagenome | biome: human gut; material: stool | host: Homo sapiens | place: Luxembourg | collected 2012-09-06 | reverse complement strand
GGCCGGTGATGTGGCCGGAAAAGTAGATGCGGGAAATTCCAATCTGATCCAGGCTATTACGGAGACCAGAAAGAATCTGGACGAGTATAATCAGGTACTGGACAATTTCCAGAAAACAGTGGACCAGTCGGATGCGGTTATGGAAAGTGCAGTTGAAACGCTGGATCAGGTTGTCGCTGCAGCTGATTCGGGAGTAGAGGCACTTTCAGATACAGAAGACGTTCTTGGAGATACGAGAACCGCAATCGGACAGTTCTCTACAGAATTTGCAACAGGTATGTCCAATGGTGAGACGCTTTTAAATGATGCGTATGTATCTGCTTCAGGAAAATTAGGTGTATTTGAAACAAAAGCTGATCAGGCTTCGGCGGCAGTAGACAGCAGTCTTACGACTGCCTCATCACTGCTGACAAAGAATCAGGAATTGCTGGAACAGCTGAAAGAATTAAATGACCAGATTCAGGGAAATACGGGATTTGGACAGCAGATATCAGCGGCCATTGGTCAGAAGATCACAGAACTGGAAAACCAGAATGCATCTTTGCAGAATCTGGTGTCTTCACTGAAAACAGGTAATAAAGGGATTCAAAATGCATTGACAACTGCAAAGAATACACGTACATCATTGGAGAAGCTGGCAAAGAGCAGTAAGGAAAGTCTTCAGAATTACCGCAATAATCTGGATGCGGGTCTTCTGCCGCAGCTGAATCAGTCACTGGACAGTCTGGCTTCACTGAGTGGAAATCTTTCTGCAACATTAAACGGAGTAGAGCCGACAGTAGAGCAGTTAAAGACAATCCTGAATCAGTTGAATGACAGCCTGAAAAGCAGTGCATCGGCATTGGGGCAGACCGGAGATGTGGTGGCACAGGTGGATGCGTCACTGGCTTCTGTCCAGACCGATCTGAGCGCACTGCAGAGTTCGGAAACGTATCGGAAACTGACTTCACTGGAAGGTATTGATGCGGATTCGATTGCGGACTTCATGTCATCTCCGGTGAGTATCCGGTCAAAGGTATTATATGATGTGGAGAATTACGGATCTGGAATGACACCATTTTATACGAATCTTGCTCTCTGGGTAGGCGGACTGATTCTGGTATCTATTCTGAAACAGGAAGTAGATAAAGATGAGAAAGTACGGAAGTTTACAGCAGGACAGGCATATTTCGGAAGATGGCTGTTGTTTGTTGCGGTAGGACTTGTACAGGGGCTGATCGTATGCAGCGGTGATATTTTATTACTGAAAGTACAGTGTGTACATCCGGTGGCATTTGTATGTGTGGGTGTATTCTGCTCATTCATTTATGTTAATCTGATCTATGCACTGGCACTTACCTTTAAGCATATCGGAAAAGCACTGGGAGTTGTACTGGTTATTCTGCAGATCCCGGGATCTGCGGGAACATATCCGATCGAGATGACACCGGCATTTTTCCAGAAACTGCATCCACTCCTTCCGTTCACATATGGAATCAGTGCCATGCGTGAATGTATTGCAGGAATGTATGGAGCGAATATCTGGAAATATCTGGGAATTCTGGCAGTATTTTTCCCAATCTCCCTGTTTATCGGACTGGTATTGCGTCCGTTACTCATGAATCTGAATCATCTGTTTGATAAACGTCTGTCTGAGACGGAACTGATGCTGGGTGAAACAGAAGCAGCGGAACGAAAACGTCCGGAACTGACAATGATGATGAAGACATTGATGGAAGATGACGAATGGAAACAGGAATTTCTGGAAAAATCCGAGAAATTTGAAAAGCGTTATCCGAAGATGATCCGGTGGGGATTCATGGGAATGATCATCATACCACTGATCTTCCTGATACTGATGTTCAGTCTGGAATCAAAACTGGTTTTCCTGATATTATGGATCGTATCGCTGATAGGACTTGCGTTATATCTGATCATTGTAGAATATCTGCATGACAGAATGCTGAGACAACTTGCCATGACCGGTATTACAACAGAGGATCTGATCCATGAGATAAAGGAGGGCAGAGGCGAATGAAAAATATATGGGAAATCTTCCGAAGAGATATAAAACGTATTAAAAATAATGTAATTGCGATGATCGTTATTATGGGAATTACGGTTGTGCCCTGCCTCTATGCGTGGTTCAATATAGCAGCAAGCTGGGACCCGTATGGCAATACCGGCAACCTGAAGGTTGCGGTCGCAAGTGTTGATGATGGTTATGAGGGAAGTCTGATCCCATTGCAGATCAATATGGGAGACCAGGTACTGACATCGCTTCGCAGCAATTCTTCGCTTGACTGGGTATTTACCAGCAGAAAAAAAGCTGTGGAGGGTGTGAAGTCCGGCAAATATTATGCTGCAATTGTGATACCAGAGGATTTCAGTTCCAATCTGTTGAGCGTTTTCTCTGAAAATATTCAGAAACCTAATATTGCTTATTATTCGAATGCAAAGGAAAATGCAATTGCTCCGAAAGTAACAGATAAGGGGGCAAGTGCGATTCAGAAACAGGTTAATGAAGTGTTTGTAGAGACGATCAGTGATACGGTGATCACTGCATTTAAAGCTGTTACGAATGTGACTGACCAGGACGGAGTAGAAGCGATTGCTAAAAATCTTGCAGATAATCTGGATCAGATCGGATCAGATCTGAATACGGCATCGTCTACTTTGAAATCATTTTCCGGAATGACAACTTCTGCACAGCAGCTGTTAGATACAACAGGAGCATTTCTGAAAGAGACACAGGACCATTCTGCGGATACAACCGATTCGCTGAAAGAGGTAAAGAAATCGTTCAGCGGGATTGATGAAACGGTAAGTGGTGCGACAGATGGTACAAACGAAGCGTTGAATTCGGGAAAAGAATTTTATGAGCAGATGTCAACGGTTATAGATGATGCGTTTGAATCCAATTCAGAGAGTGCAGATGATGTAGCCGGGACATTAGAAACACTGGCATCCAGTGTTCAAAAAGTGATTGATTCCTATACATCATTGAAAACAACAATAGATGGCATAAATGCTGGCGATAATTCATATATCAATGAATTAAAAGGCAGTATTTCCGGAAAGCTGGGAGAGACGATAGCAACGCAGACCGAACTCAGAGAAAAACTGCTGTCGACGGCATCTTCCCTTCGGGAAGCATCTGATTCAGCAATCACAAATAAAGCGGAATTGGATAAATTGGTAAAATCAAGTGCAGCTGGTCTGTCCGACATCAAAACAGAGTTTGAACAAAATGTCAAAAGCGGTCTGGATGAACTGGGAGCTTCCGTGGGAGATACAAGCAGTGAATTGAGTCTTCTGATGGATCAGCTGGATGAAAGCGTGGATGGAGTGTATGATCTGTCTTCTTCTGCTTCTGCTGATCTGACACAGATCAGTACGGCACTGGATCATTCCTGTGAACTTTTGGATAAAGCCTCAGGAATGATCAGTGATACAACAGGAAAAATAGGAGAGATGCAGGCGAGCGGAGATTTTTCACAGTTAGAGGAACTGATCTCCGGTGATTCGAATGTGATCGGGGAGTTTCTGGCAGCACCGGTAAGCCTGAAGACAAAACAGGTCTATAAGATTGAAAATTATGGTTCTTCGATGGCACCGTTCTATTCTACACTGTCAATCTGGATCGGTGGAATTGTACTGGTTGCCATGTTGAAGACAGGTGTTTCGTCAAAATGTACGGAAGGATTAAAGAAAGTAAAATCACATCAGGAATACCTGGGACGTTATCTCCTGTTCCTGATCGTGGGTCTGATGCAGAGCACGCTGATCTGTCTGGGAGATCTGTTATATCTGGGCATTCAGTGTAAGCACCCGTTCCTGTTCATGCTGGCAGGATGGTTTTCAAGCATTGTATATGTGAATATTATCTACACGTTGACGGTATCATTCGGAGATATCGGAAAGGCGGTCAGCGTTGTACTCCTGGTTATGCAGGTGGCAGGTTCCGGCGGAACATTCCCGATCGAAGTGGCGCCGGCGTTCTTTAAAGCCGTGTATCCACTACTGCCATTCGTTCACAGCATGGCAGCGTTCCGGGAGACGATCGGCGGCATGTATGGTATGATGTATTGGACAGAACTTGGAAAGCTTGGAATTTTCCTGATCTTGTCATTGATTCTTGGATTGCTTCTGCGCAAGCCGGTGATCCGGATGAATGAAGCATTTGCAGAAAAACTGGAAGAGACGAAGATTATGTAGAAATTGCGGGTATATAAATACCTGTAAAAGTGTGAAATAAAGAAAATTTTTTAAAATATAAGAGGGAATCCGAAAAAGGAGAGCGTAGTTAAGATATCCTTACGGATTCTCTCTTTTATCACTATGTATTCGAAAGAAGCGGTCAAAGTATGCAAGAAAAAATGCCGCCAGCGTTTTTTTATGTCCAGCGTGAATTGAAAAACTGATTTTCTTATGATAGAATTAAATGGAATTATTATGCAATAAACAGGACGCACAGAGTCTGAAATATATGGAGGTAATCAAGATGGAAAGTTATAAACAGGAATTTATCGAATTTATGGTAGAGAGCGATGTGCTCAAATTTGGAGAATTCACATTAAAGAGTGGAAGAAAATCCCCATTCTTTATGAATGCCGGAGCTTATGTAACCGGATCACAGCTTAAAAAATTAGGACAGTATTATGCAAAAGCAATCCACGATACATATGGAGATGACTTTGATGTATTATTCGGACCTGCATACAAAGGAATCCCGCTTGGAGTTGTAACAGCGATCGCTTACAGTGACCTCTATGGAAAAGAAGTACGTTACTGTTCTGACCGTAAAGAAGAAAAAGATCATGGTGCAGATAAGGGAAGTTTCCTTGGAAGCAAGTTAAAAGATGGTGACCGTGTAATTATGATCGAAGATGTGACAACATCCGGAAAATCCATGGAAGAGACTGTTCCTAAGGTAAAAGGTGCAGCAGATGTAACGATCGTAGGTCTGATGGTATCCCTGAACCGTATGGAAGTCGGAAAAGGCGGAGAAAAATGCGCATTAGACGAGATCAAAGATTTGTATGGATTCGATACTGCTGCAATCGTAACGATGGAAGAAGTAGTAGAGTGTCTCTATAACAAAGAATGTGACGGAAAAGTTGTGATCGATGATACATTAAAAGCAGCCATCGACGCATATTATGAACAGTACGGAGCAAAATAGGAAACGGGGGAACGAGATATGAACGAAAAAGCATATAAAGCAATGGGATTAGCCGGAGCAGCAGGGATTGCAGTAGGAATTGTAGTCACGGTAGTAGGAATCGCAGCAGGTGTGATCTCCATTATCAGTGGTGCCCGTTTACTGAAAGAAAAGAAAGGAATCTTATTCTAATACCGAAGAGATACAGGAGGGTGTAGGACGTTGGATTCAAAGAAAAGAAAACGAATCCGGATACTGGGAAAGATATTATTCATATTATATGTAATATTTATCATATATTTCCTGCTGTTCTCTGACTGGTATGGACGTACAGGTGAGATGCGGGAATACCACTATAATCTGGTGCTGTTTAAAGAGATTAAAAGATTCTGGCAGTATCGTGAGCAGGTGGGATTCTTTGCGATGTTCACCAATTTATTTGGAAATGTGATCATATTTATTCCATTTGGATTTTTTCTTCCGATGGGAAGCAGACAAAGAAGTTTTATTGCAACCGGGTTCTACAGCTTTACGCTGAGTCTGTGTGTGGAGATCTTCCAGTTTATCACAAAAGTAGGAAGCTTTGATGTAGATGACCTGTTACTGAATACCATAGGGGGAGTCTGTGGATATATATTATTTGCAATATGTGCGGCAATAAGGAGAAGACATGCTGGGAAAAAAACTAAGAACAGAAGATGACAGAATCAAAGCGGCAGCGAAAGCCCGCAAGAAAAAGCGGAAAAAGATGATCAAAACGAAATATGGACAGAAAGCAGCCAGACACTCCAAAAGGGGTGTCTATTCCTGTACTTATGCAGTGGTGATTGCTTTTCTGGTGATCGTTATGCTCCTTTTTTCTTTTATGAATAAAGGAAATGTTAATATATTAATGGGATTTTTCGGACTCGGAACCTGTGCGATGGCAGTGATCGGAATCTGGCTTGGCATTAAGGGATTCAGGGAACGTGAAAAAATCTATACGACCTGCAAGGTGGGAATTGCGGTAAATGCAGTATTCCTTGTTGCCATGGTTGCATTATTTGTCAGGGGGCTTATGTAGATGATAGAAGAAAGATATGAACTGGCACTTGACCGTATCCGTCTGATACAGACGGAAGATACGGTCAAGGAGCCATACAGAGATTATTTTAAGAAAATGGCAGAGTTCGTACTTATGCTGGACGAACTGAGAGATGAACTTCTGGATGGAAGATACCAGAAGCTTGGGTTAGAAGAATTAAGGACATGGAACAGACGGCTGTATCAGGATGTTTTGCCGGAGCAGTATGAAGAAAGTTATGCGAATCCGGATTATGCGTGTAAGATGCTTGGAAAAGAATCGGGACAGATTCTTGGAATGTTATATGCGGAACTTCGTGGGGCAGTCGTTTATGTTTTTGAGGGAAAGACAGAATATCTGGCAATCCTGTATGAATTGCTGATCGAAGTATATAACCAGTTCGAGGAGAAACCGGATCCAAAGGCTGCCTGTGATACATTTTACTGGTATGCAAGTGATTACTGTGATGTATTCCTTGCGGACCGGATCAGGGAACAGGTTCTGCCGGAAGAGTCCTTTGCAACGGATCTGATCATGAACAGTGATCTTACGGATCTCAGATATCTGTATCAGTTCGGTGAATATATCAGTGAAAATGAATGGAAGACGGCAGAGCATCTGAACAGCCTTCCGGAAGAGACGATCCAGAAGATGGCAGATGTCTATACAGAAGGATACCGCATCGGATTTGTAAATACAGGAAAAGATCTTTCTAAGAAATCCGTCGTGAACATCCGTTATATTCTTGGATTTGAGTGTGTAGTAAAGAGAGCAATTGAGAATTTTGAAAAAATGGGATTGAAACCGGTCATCTATCGCGCGGCGGTCAGTGTGCTGACGAAGAAACAGCACTATAAGATCGGCTATTGCGGAGCAGTGGCGAACAAGCAGTATGAGTACGATCATAAAGATGATCAGGCACTCTTCATGGATAAGAAGTATCTGGAACGTAAGCTGGAAGTGATGCAGACGACTTACGAGCATCATAAGAAAGAAGCTGCTGGATTCGCAGGACCGGCGTGCATCGATATGTTCGGAGAAGAGCCGTTTGAGCCGGCAGCGAAAGAGACTGTAGCAAAGCTTTCGGAAAGCCAGGAAGAGATGATCCTTCAGTATGACAGCCGCCAGAGCCAGATGGTGAACCAGTATATCAAGGGAGAAGAAAGAAGCTTTACGATCATTGCTTATCCGGTGCCTGAGATCGGGGAGAAGTATGAAGAGATTTTCGATGAGATCATCCGTATCAATACACTGGATGCGAAATTATATGAGAAAGTACAGCAGACACTGATCGATGCACTGGATCAGGGAGAATATGTACACATTCTCGGAACGAACGGCAACCGTACGGACCTGAACGTACAGCTTCATCCACTGAACGATCCGGAAAAAGAGACAATTTTTGAAAATTGCGTGGCAGATGTAAATATTCCGGTCGGGGAAGTATTTACCTCACCGGTACTGGAAGGAACGAACGGAGTCCTGCATGTCAGCAAAGTCTATCTGAATGAACTGCAGTACCGTGATCTGGAGATCACATTCTCGAACGGTATGGTATCAGAGTACAACTGTGCCAACTTTGACCGTGATCTGGAGAATAAAGCATATATTCATGATAATGTGCTGTACAAGCATCCGACCCTGCCGCTTGGGGAGTTCGCGATCGGAACGAATACAACCGCATATGTAACGGCGAAGAAATACGGAATTGAAGATAAGATGCCGATCCTGATCGCAGAGAAGATGGGACCACATTTTGCAGTGGGTGATACCTGCTACAGCTGGTGCGAGGATATCAAAGTCTATAATCCGAATGGAAAAGAGATCATTGCCAGAGACAATTCGGTATCGATCCGCAGAAAAGAAGATGTGTCCAAAGCATATTTCCACTGCCATACAGATATCACGATCCCGTATGAAGAACTGGGCAGTATTACAGTTATTACAAAGGATAAAAAAGAGATCACATTACTTGAAAATGGAAAATTTGTACTTCCTGGCACAGAGATTTTAAATGAACCATTGAAAAATTCTAATAAATAGGGTATGATTTATTTGTCAAACTTATAAGAAAGGATGAAAATTATGCCAAAAGTAGGAATTATCATGGGCAGTGACTCAGATCTTAAGGTTATGAGCAAGGCTGCAGTAATGCTGGAAGAGTTAGGAATCGAGTATGAGATAACGATCATCTCAGCACATCGTGAGCCAGATGAACTGATTGAATGGACCAGAGGAGCAGAAAGCCGCGGAATAAAGGTTATGATCGCCGGTGCAGGAATGGCAGCAGCCCTTCCGGGAATGTGTGCAGCATTATTTGCCCTTCCGGTTATTGGTGTACCTCTTTCCGGAAAGAAACTGGATGGAATGGATGCAGTGTTCTCCATCATGCAGATGCCGCCGGGAGTTCCGGTTGCGACAGTAGCAATCGATGGGGCAAAGAATGCGGCACTTCTTGCAGCAAAGATTCTTGCAGCTTCAGATGAAGAACTTCTGGGTAAATTAAAAGCTTATACAGCAGAACAGAAAGAGGCAGTCAAAGCCAAAGCAGCAAAGCTTGATTCTATCGGATATGAGGCATATCTGGCATCAAAATAATAGATATAAAAGTACAAAACAATAACAAGTACAAAAGGAGATCGGGTTATGGATTACAAAAAAGCGGGTGTGGATATTGAAGCAGGTTACAAGTCAGTAGAACTTATGAAAGAGCATGTAAAGAAGACCATGCGTCCGGAGGTTCTCGGCGGACTCGGAGGATTTTCAGGAGCATTCTCTCTTGCGAAGATCAAAGAGATGGAAGAGCCGGTACTGTTATCCGGAACAGACGGATGCGGAACAAAGGTCAAACTTGCTATGATCATGGATAAGCATGATACCATTGGAATCGATGCAGTAGCTATGTGTGTGAATGACATTGCGTGTGCAGGCGGTGAGCCGTTATTCTTCTTAGACTATATTGCATGTGGAAAGAACTATCCGGAGAAGATCGCATCGATCGTAAAAGGTGTGGCAGAAGGATGTCTGCAGTCAGAAGCAGCCCTGATCGGCGGTGAGACAGCAGAACACCCGGGACTTATGCCGGAAGATGAATACGACCTTGCAGGATTCGCAGTTGGTGTATGTGACAAGAAAGACATGATTACAGGAGAAGACTTAAAAGCCGGAGATGTACTGATCGGTATGGCATCTACAGGTGTACACAGCAACGGATTTTCTCTGGTACGTAAAGTATTCGAGATGACAAAAGAATCTCTGGATACATATTATGATGATCTTGGAACCACACTTGGAGAAGCACTGCTTGCTCCGACAAGAATCTATGTCAAAGCATTAAAGAGTGTAAAGAACGCAGGCGTGAAAGTGAAAGCCTGCAGCCATATCACAGGCGGCGGATTCTATGAAAATATTCCAAGAATGTTAAAAGACGGAGTAAGAGCCGTTGTAGAAAAAGACAGTTACCCGATCCCTCCGATCTTCACAAAACTTGCAAAAGAGGGTAATGTAGACGAGCATGCAATGTACAATACTTATAACATGGGTATCGGTATGATCGTTGCTGTAGATCCTGCTGATGTAGATAAGACAATGGAAGCAATCAAAGCGACAGGAGATACTCCGTATGTGATCGGTCATATCGAAGACGGAGAAAAGGGAGTGACATTATGTTAAATGTCGTAGTTCTGGTATCCGGCGGCGGAACGAATCTGCAGGCAATTATCGATGCCGTAGATTCCGGTGTGATCACGAATACAAAGATCGCCGGTGTGATTAGCAATAACAAGAATGCTTATGCACTGGAGCGTGCTGAAAAACATGGTATTCCGAATCAGTGCATTTCTCCAAAAGATTGTGAGAATCGTGAGATTTTCAATCAGGAATTTATGAAGGCTGTAGATGCACTGCATCCGGATCTGATCGTACTGGCAGGGTTCCTGGTAGTGATCCCTGCGGAGATGATCGCAAAATACAGAAACCGTATGATCAACATTCATCCGTCCCTGATTCCGGCGTTCTGCGGAACTGGATTCTATGGGCTGAAGGTGCATGAAAAAGCACTGGAACGCGGAGTGAAAGTAGTTGGCGCAACGGTACATTTTGTAGATGAGGGAACCGATACCGGTCCGATCATTTTGCAGAAAGCGGTTGAAGTAGAACAGGGAGATACCCCGGAAGTTCTGCAGAGACGTGTGATGGAGCAGGCAGAATGGAAGATCCTGCCAAAGGCCATTGATCTGATTGCGAACGGTAAAGTAAAAGTAGAAGGACATCATGTGACGATCGAGTCATAGAGGATAAAGGAGCAGTGTAAGATGAAAGTATTAATCGTTGGAAGTGGCGGAAGAGAACATGCAATCGCATACAGCGTTGCAAAAAGCGATAAGGTAGACAAGATTTACTGCACTCCGGGCAATGCGGGAATTGCAGAATTTGCAGAATGTGCACCGATCGGAGCCATGGAATTTGACAAGATCGTAGCATTTGCAAAGGAAAAAGAGATTGATCTCGTGATCGTAGGAATGGATGATCCTCTGGTTGGCGGTCTGGTCGATGAACTGGAAGCAGCAGGTATCCGTACGTTCGGGCCAAGAAAGAATGCGGCAATCCTTGAGGGATCCAAAGCATTTTCCAAAGACCTGATGAAAAAATACAACATTCCTACAGCAGCATATGAGAACTTTACAGATCCGGATAAGGCAATCGAATATCTGAAGACGGAAGCCAAATTTCCGATCGTATTAAAAGCAGATGGTCTGGCACTTGGTAAAGGTGTGCTGATCTGCAAAGATCTGGAAGAAGCAGAAGAAGGCGTGAAGACGATCATGCTGGATAAGAAATTCGGTACAGCCGGTAATGAGATGGTTATCGAAGAATTCATGACAGGAAGAGAAGTATCCGTATTGTCATTTGTAGATGGTAATACGATCAAGACAATGACTTCCGCACAGGATCATAAGCGCGCAGGAGACGGAGATACCGGTCTGAATACAGGCGGAATGGGAACATTTTCACCAAGTCCGTTCTATACAGAGGAAGTAGACGAGTTCTGTAAGAAATATGTATACCAGGCAACGGTTGATGCCATGAAGGCAGAAGGAAGACCATTCAAAGGAGTCATCTTTTTCGGACTGATGCTGACAGCAGACGGACCGAAGGTTCTGGAGTATAATGCCAGATTCGGAGATCCGGAAGCACAGGTAGTTCTTCCTAGAATGAAGAATGATATCATCGATGTGGTGGAAGCATGTATCGACGGTACACTGGATCAGATCGACCTGCAGTTTGAAGACAATGCGGCAGTATGCGTGGTTCTGGCAAGTGACGGATATCCGGTGAAATACGACAAGGGACTGCCGATCAGCGGACTGGACGAATTTGAGAAACATGAAGGCTATTACTGCTTCCATGCAGGAACGAAATTCGACGGAGACCAGATTGTGACCAACGGCGGACGTGTACTCGGCGTGACAGCAAAGGGAAAAGACTTAAAAGAAGCAAGAGCCAATGCATATGCGGCTACCGAATGGGTAAAATTCGATAATAAATATATGCGTCATGATATTGGAAAAGCAATTGACGAGGCATAAACAGCAAAAATATGGAAACTGTGAATTGCAGTGGATTTTATCGCAAAAAGAATGAAAGAAAGAGCTTACGATTTAGGTTGTAAGCTCTTTTTAGTTGTGTTATAGTATCTCTATAACAAAAGAAAATGACAAGTAACAGGTGATAAGATGTTGATAGAAATTGATTTTAACAGCAGCGAGGCAATCTATGTACAGTTGCAGAATCAGATCATCATGGGGATCGCAACAGACGTGATCCGTGAGGGAGATACCCTGCCTTCCGTCAGGCAGCTGGCAGATACCGTGGGAATTAATATGCATACCGTGAACAAAGCATATTCGATCCTGCGACAGGAAGGATTCATCCAGCTGGACAGAAGAAGGGGAGCTGTAGTTGCCATTGATGCGGATAAGGCACAGGCCATGTTGAAGCTCAGGGAAAAGCTTTCGATACTACTTGCAAAGGGATGCTGCAAGAATATCAGTCGGGAAGATGTGCACGCATTGGTGGACGAGATATTTGACGAGTATAGAAGATAGACAGAAAGGAACAAATAGGCATGGATTATACAAGACAGGCGAGGGAAGTGCTGAAGATCGCAGAAAAAAGTGCGAAAGAGATGGCACACCCTTATGTGGGGACAGAGCATCTGCTCCTTGGACTCAGAAAAGTATATACCGGCGTCGCGGCGCAGGTTCTGGGAGCGAATGGAGTAGATGAGGAAAATATACAGAAAGTAATGTCCGAGCTGATCTCTCCGGCAGGTGAGATGTCGGGCAGGAAGAAACCGGAATATAGTCCGAGACTGGAATATATTCTGGAAGACAGTAAGATAGAAGCAGAACAGTTCCGTTCAGAAGAAATAGGAACCGAGCATATGCTGGTGGCACTTATCCGTGATATGGACTGTGTTGCAGCAAAGATCCTGACTACACTGGGGGCGAATCTTCAGAAGATCTATCAGGAGATATTTGAGACGGTCGGGATAGACCCGAAAATGTACCAGGAAGAATATGGACCGGAAGCTGGAAGAAAGAACGGGGTACTGGATCAGTATGGTACCGATCTGACAGCAGAGGCAGAAGAAGGAAAGCTTGACCCGGTCATCGGAAGAAAAGAAGAAATCGGACGTCTGATGCAGGTGTTGAGCAGACGTACGAAGAACAATCCTTGTCTGGTTGGGGAACCGGGTGTCGGCAAGACGGCAGTGATCGAAGGACTTGCAACGCAGATCGCAGAAGGAATCGTGCCGGAAGGAATCCGCGGAAAGCGGATCTATACGATGGATCTGGCAAGTATGATCGCCGGATCAAAATACCGTGGAGAATTTGAAGAACGTATGAAGCGTCTGATCCAGGAGGTAAAGGTCGCAGGAAATATCATTCTGTTCCTGGATGAGGTGCATACGATCATCGGTGCAGGCGGTGCAGAAGGAGCGATGGATGCGTCTAATATTCTGAAGCCGTCCCTTGCAAGAGGAGAACTGCAGCTGATCGGTGCGACGACAATTGTGGAATACCGCAAATATATTGAGAAAGATGCGGCACTGGAAAGAAGATTCCAGCCAATCACAGTAGAAGAGCCGGATAAAGAGCAGTGTCTGGAAATCTTAAAAGGCTTATGCTCCAGATATGAAAAGCATCATAAAGTAAAGATACAGGAAGCGGCACTGGAGGCAGCAGTGAATTATTCCAGCCGTTATATCAATGACCGTTTCCTTCCGGATAAAGCAATTGATGTGGTGGATGAAGCGTGCTCAAAAGTGAGCCTGCGTGGATTTAAAGTACCGGAAAATGTATACAAACTGGAAAAGACACAGACAGAACTTGCAAAAGAACTGGAAGATGCGATTAAAAATGGCGATATCACAGAGGCATCCCTGCTTCACAAAGAATTGAATGAAGCAGAAGAAAAATTAGAACAGATCAAGAAACGTTTCCATAAAAAGAATGATGCGAAGCATCTGGAAGTAACGGAAGAGGATATTGCGGAAGTTGTATCACAGTGGACGAAGATTCCGGTGAGCCGTCTGGCGGAGTCGGAAAGTGCGAAACTGAACAAGCTGGAACAGACACTGCATAAACGCGTGATCGGACAGGATGAGGCGGTGACAGCAGTTGCAAAATCCATCAAGCGTGGAAGAGTCGGACTGAAAGATCCGAAGCGCCCGATCGGTTCCTTCCTGTTCTTAGGACCAACCGGAGTCGGTAAGACAGAACTTTCCAAAGCACTTGCAGAAGCACTCTTCGGAGATGAGAATTCCATGATCCGTGTAGATATGTCGGAATATATGGAAAAGCACAGTGTGGCAAAGATGATCGGTTCTCCTCCGGGATATGTCGGACACGACGATGGCGGACAGCTCAGTGAACAGGTGAGAAGACATCCATATTCGGTTGTGTTATTTGACGAGATCGAGAAAGCACATCCGGATGTATTCAACATTCTTTTACAGGTGTTAGATGACGGGCATATTACAGATTCACAGGGAAGAAAGGTGGATTTCTCGAATACAGTGATCATTATGACATCGAATGCAGGAGCGCAGTCTATCATTGATCCGAAGAAGCTGGGATTCAATACAAAGGAAGATGCGGCAGGAGATTACAAACGGATGAAGAATAACGTGATGAATGAGATCAAGTTCATCTTCCGTCCGGAATTCCTGAACCGTATTGATGAGATCCTGGTATTCCATCCGCTGACAGCAGAGCAGATGCAGAAAATCGTCGGACTGATGTGTAAAGAACTGATCAAGCGTGCGAAAGACCAGCTTGGAATCAGTCTTACAATCCGTGATTCGGTGAAGAAGCATATCGTAGAGACCGGTATGGATAAGAAGTATGGGGCAAGACCATTAAGGCGTGCCGTACAGAACCAGCTGGAGGATAAACTTGCCGAGGCAATCTTAAGCGGGGAGATCGGAAGAGATATGGAAGTTGTAGCCGGAATGTCTAAAAAAGAAATTAAATTTACGGCAAAGACTACAAATTAAAAATATTTTATTATATAATAGGATGAACGAAAGAAGAACCTTAGGAGGACAAAAAAATGGCAGCAGTGAAAGAGCTTTTAAGAGCTGAAACAGACGGTACACTTAGTTTTGGAGATTATACATTAGACAGCAAGACTAAGTTAGACGGATTTGATTTTCAGGGGGATATCTACAAAGTTAAGACGTTCAAAGAGATTACAAAATTAGAAAAGAACGGTATGTTTGTATACGAATCCGTACCGGGAACTGCAGTAGAGAATTTCAAGGCAACAGAGAACGTAGTTTCGTTCAAAGTATGTGGAGAGACAGATTTTCAGTTTACACTTGGAATGGAAGCAGATGCAGAATACGTTGTATACATGGATGATGTGAATATCGGAGACATGACAACGAACTTAAGTGGAAAACTCAGCGTAAGTGCAGAAGCTGATCCAGGAAAAGAGATTGAGATCAAAGTCGTAAGAAAATAATGGCAAAAGCAAAGAAGAGTATATATTTCTGTCAGAACTGCGGACATGAAGAGAGCAAATGGCTGGGGCAGTGCCCGATGTGTAAAGAATGGAACACCTTTGTAGAGGAAAAGGTAAGTACTCCGGCGAGTGGTGTATCCAGAGGCAGCAGCGTGGCGAAGCCCAAGAGCCAGGTTGTGACGTTGTCCAGCGTATCAACGACAGATGAAGAACGAACAAGAACTGGAATAAAAGAATTAGACAGAGTATTAGGCGGGGGAATCGTACAAGGTTCCCTCGTATTAGTAGGCGGGGATCCCGGAATCGGAAAATCAACACTACTGCTTCAGGTGTGCCAGAAACTGGCTGCCAGGCAGAAGAAGGTGCTTTATATTTCCGGTGAGGAATCACTGAAGCAGATTAAGCTGCGTGCAAATCGTATGGGAGAATTTGCGGACAGCCTCTTTTTATTATGTGAGACGAATCTGGCAGCGATTCAAAGCGTGATTGAGAAAGAGATACCGGATGTGGTTGTGATTGATTCGATACAGACGATGTATAACGAAGAGGTATCGTCTGCGCCGGGAAGTGTATCTCAGGTGCGTGAATCCACGAATGTATTGATGCAGCTCGCAAAGGGACTGAATATATCCACTTTTATCGTAGGACATGTGACGAAGGAAGGAACGGTTGCGGGACCGAGAGTGCTGGAGCATATGGTGGATACCGTGCTGTATTTCGAGGGGGACAGGCATGCTTCCTACCG
>OCHA01001655.1_pt1 | contig 15989 bp, 15 predicted proteins | sample 1538591 | NCBI WGS metagenome assembly OCHA01 (sample SAMN04571710, study PRJEB22368) | human gut metagenome | biome: human gut; material: stool | host: Homo sapiens | place: Luxembourg | collected 2012-09-06 | reverse complement strand
CTCTGGACCGTGCGGTGTCAAACTTTGAGACATTTAAGAATCATCCGTCTGTATTATTCTGGTCTCTGGGAAATGAATCTTATGCTGGTGATGTATTAAGAGAAATGAACCGTTATTATAAGGAAAAAGATCCGGACAGACTGGTACATTATGAAGGTGTATTCCACAACCGTTCCTATGAAGATGTAATTTCGGATATGGAAAGCCAGATGTACACATCACCGGAGAACGTAAAAGAATATCTGGAGAATAATCCGAAGAAGCCGTTTATCCTGTGTGAATATATGCATGATATGGGAAATTCCCTGGGCGGAATGGAATCTTATATGAGATTACTGGATCAGTACGAGAACTATCAGGGAGGATTTATCTGGGATTACATTGATCAGGCTCTTCTGGTAAAGGATGAAGTGACAGGGCGTGATGTATTGCGTTATGGCGGCGACTTTGATGACAGACCGTCAGATTATGAATTTTCCGGAAATGGAATTCTATTTGCAGACAGAACGGAAAAACCGGCAATGCAGGAGGTGAGACATTACTATGGATTACGCAGATAGAGAAAAATTAAGAATTGTTTACGGAGATGTGACGATAGGAGTGCATGGAGAAGACTTTCATCTGATTTTTTCCTATCAGACAGGAGGACTGGAATCCATGGTGAAGCATGGAAAGGAATGGCTGTACCGCATTCCGAAGCCGACATTCTGGAGGGCAACAACAGACAATGATCGTGGAAACGGATTCCCATTCCGTGCAGGAATGTGGTTAACTGCCGATATGTTCCAGAAATGTGTGGATATCCAGGTACGGGTAGACGGAACGAAGATTGAAAGACCAATCGCTCCGGAAAACAATCGTTATTCCGATAAAGAGACGGCGGAACGTATCGAAGTGATATTTACCTATGAGACGCTTACCACTCCTGTAACACAGGTAAAGGTGTCCTATCTCGTTCTTACGGACGGAAGTGTCAGAGTGCGGGCACACTATTATGGAAAAGAAGGTCTTCCGGAGCTTCCGGCATTTGGCATGCGCTTTGTCATGCCATCCATGGCTGACGGCTTTGTCTATGAAGGGTTATCCGGGGAGACTTATCCGGACAGAAAGGCCGGGGGAATTCAGGGAATCTATGAGGTAGACGGACTTCCGGTTACACCGTATCTGGTACCGCAGGAATGTGGAATGCATATGGATACGGAATGGGTGACGGTAAAAAGAAGTACCGTCATGGACAACCGGAACCGCCACATGGAACAGAGTGAGCTGACATTCCATGCAGGAAGTGAGATCAGTCATTCAAAATTTGCATTCTCCTGCCTTCCGTATACTTCGGAAGAACTGGAAAATGCAACACATCAGGAAGAACTGCCGCCTGCAAGAAGAACGGTACTTTGTATCTATGGTGCGGTCCGCGGTGTCGGAGGAATCGACAGCTGGGGATCCGATGTGGAAGAACAGTACCGGATTCCGGGGAATAAGGATATTGAAGTAGAATTTACAATGTAGATAGAAATATCAGGTATAGAAAAAACAGATCGTAAGGAAGAGATAAGGTCCTTACGATCTGTTTTTACATAACCGGATGCACTCCTTCAGCCAGTTACACATAGCTTCTTCTCGGGCAATGCCGCCGCTTAAAACCAGATAGTCTGTAAACAGTTCCTCGTCCGTTGGAGGAATCTCTGTAAACTTTTCCATATCTTCTTTCAGATAGTCCAGACGGTCGAGATGCTGGTTCAGCTGATCCTGCAACAATTGTATGCGAAAATTTGGAGAAGCAAGGTGGGAAAAGAAAAGCTGTAAACGGAATTCATCTTTGGGAAGAGAAGGCATTGGATAAAGCGTCTCTTCCCATTTTTTGAATGCTTCTTTTCCGGCGTCTGTGATCGTGTATACTTTCTTTTCCAGTACAGTTCCGGTAATTTCTATATGATACTCGATCAGACCTTCCTTTGTCAGTGATTTCAATTTTGGATAGATCTGGCTGTGGCTGGCATTCCAGAATTCGAACAGAGCGGAATTGAATTCTTTGGTCAGCTCGTAGCCGGTCATATTTTTTTTCATCAGTAATCCGAGGATGGCGTATTTTAATGTTTCCATAAAAGATCCTTTCTGTATTATTTGAGATAAATTCAATTGCATTTTAGATTTTAAGCAAATCAGGCAGCGAAGCAGATTGTAAATATCCGCTTCGCTAAGAGGTGTAGCTCTTTGCTGAGTATATCATAATCAGGCAAGAGTTCAAAGAGGGGTAGATTAAAAATATATTAGTAAAAACATGTCTATATTGACATGTTTTGGAAGAAAATGTTAGGATAATAGAAGTTGTTATAAGAAAGGAGTATAGGAAATTGAGTAAAAAGAAACAAAATAATTACATCGTAAAAAGATATATCATCTTTTTAATTGGTCTTTTTGTAAATTCACTTGGAGTTGCACTGATCACTAAAGCAAATCTTGGAACATCGCCGATCTCATCGATTCCATATGTGCTGAGTCTGAATTATCCATTTACATTAGGAAACTTTACAATCTTTTTCAGTATTTTACTGATCGTGTTGCAGTTGATTCTGCTTGGAAAAAATTTTAAAGTGGAACATCTGCTCCAGATTCCGGTGTCACTGATCTTTGGATATTTTATTGATTTTTGTATGATTTTATTAGGATTCGTAAATCCGGAGGCATATCCGGTGAAAGTCGTTGATCTTCTGATCGGCTGTCTGATCCTGGGGGGCGGAGTATACATGGAAGTACTGGCAGATGTTGTTATGTTACCGGGAGAGTCCTTCGTCCGTGCGGTAGTGTTCCGCTGGAAGACCGAGTTCGGTGCGACGAAGATCTGCTTTGATGTCAGTATGGCAGTGATTGCAGCAGTTCTGTCATTTGTTCTGGCAGGAAGACTGGACGGAGTGAGGGAAGGAACGGTTGTTGCGGCACTTCTGGTTGGATTTATCGCAAGAACAATTGGACGTTACTTAAGCTTTATGCCGGAGAAATTATTCGGCAGCGTGCCGGAGGCAGGGGCTGTTTCTGATAGCTCAGGGAATCCGGAGGAAGGCGCAGCAGAAAATGAAGGTGAAGCAGCAGAGAATATCCGCGCTGTTGAAGAAGCCGGAGATGTAAGAAAACATTTCTGTATTGCAATCGGACGCCAGTATGGAAGCGGCAGACGAGATCTGGGAGCGAAACTTGCAGAGAAACTAAATTGTGACTTTTATGATAAAGAGATTATTCAGCTTGCGGCAGGTTCGACCGGATATACGCCGGAATACATTTCGAAAAGAGAGGAAAATATGACGAACAGCCTGCTGTATGATCTGGTTCATGAGATGTATGCTTATTCCGATGAATACGAGCCGCCGAAGGATAAGATCTTTGAGGCTGAGGCAGAAGTTATAAGGTCAGCAGCTGAAAAAGGAAATTGTGTCATCGTCGGAAGGTGTGCGGATGCTATCTTAAAGGATAATCCGAATTGCGTCCGAGTATTCTTAAGTGCGCCGCTTAAGATGAGAATCCAGACGGTAATGAAGAGAGAAGGGCTGGATGAAAAGGCAGCAAAACATAAGATTGAACAGACGGACAGAAGACGTGCAGATAATTACAGATACTATACAAGAAGAGTATGGGGAATGTCCGGAAACTATCAGATGTGTATTGATACGTCACTGGGTGAGGAGTATGTGATCGATACCGTACTGAGCCTGGTAAAGAATGTGAATGGAAGCAGAAGTGCAGAACAAGCAAGTGAAAGCAGTTCGAAAACTTGACACGAATATATGGATGCGGTAGATTAATTTATGGATTTGAGAGTATGAAGGAGAGAAACATATGAATTTACATGAATTTCTTATCGTATGCCCACTGGTATTTCTGGCCGGATTTGTGGATGCGATTGCCGGTGGCGGCGGTCTGATCTCATTGCCGGCCTACATGTTTGCAGGAATTCCGGTACATAATGCGATTGCGACCAATAAATTATCATCGGCAACGGGAACTGCGGTGTCAACATGGCATCTGGTAAAGAGTAAATGCGTCGATTTATTCCTGGTTCCGGGAACGGTAGCCTGTGCGTTCGTCGGTTCGATTGCCGGAGCGAATCTGGCACTGATCATCAGTGATAAAGTATTAAAGACAGTACTGGTATTTGTTCTGCCCGTTGTAGCATTCTGTGTATTACGGGATAAAGATCTGAAACCGGTGATTCCGGAAGGATTTACCAGAAAGAAACAATATCTGATCATGGCGGCGTGTTCATTTGTAATCGGTATATACGATGGATTTTACGGACCGGGAACCGGGACATTTTTACTGCTTGCATTTACCAAATTAGGAAAGCTTGATATGGAGAAAGCAACGGGAAACGTAAAAGTTGTCAATCTGACATCGAATATATCAGCATTGATCACATTTATTCTGGCAGGAAAAATTCTGTGGGTGCTGGGACTTTCGGCATCTGTATTCAGTATAGCAGGACATTATCTTGGCGCGCACATGGTTGTGAAGAATGGCGTGAAGATTATTAAGCCGATTATTCTGCTGGTGTTGGCGTTATTGCTGATCAAGATTGTCCTGGGAATATAAATATGAAGATAATTGTGCCAAGTTCCTGAAAATAGAGTATAATAAAGGAAAATGTATAACGAATACAAGGAGGATTCTATCATGACAGAAGACACAAGAAAATTCGTAGAAGAGAAGACAAAGGAAATCTTAAATGCAGGTTCATGCTGTCCGGAATTAAAAGAGATGGCAGAAAAATGGCTGGCAGCAGAAGGAACTGCGGATGAAAAGACAGTGACAGAAGCATATCTTCAGGAATTATCTGAGGATGTACTGCCAATCGATGCACTGATCAGCTTTGCTTCATCTGAAAAAGGAGCAGAGGTATTCGGAGCAGAACAGGCAAAATCTATGGCAGAAGCCGGAAAAGAATCCAAAGCGAACGGCGGTAAATATTGTATCTGCCTGGCATGCAGCGCAGGCGGAGCAATCCTGGATAAGAAAGATGAAATACTTTAAATTGTCATGCGTTCGAAAGAAGCTGTCGGTGGCAGGTTCTCTGTAGTGTTATGTGTTTGAAAGAAGCTTTTGATTTGGGAGGGAGAATTATTTAATTTTCCCTCCCAAATTTAGCGTATTGCAGTAAAAGAGTTCACAGTGTATAATGTACCCATGATTTTTAGAAATGAGGTACAACATGGAAAATCCAAATAGAAACTTTAAATCCCAGACCTGTGAAGATTTCGTAGAAGTCCTTGCAAGTAAAGCAGCTGTTCCGGGCGGCGGCGGTGCATCGGCGTTAGCCGGAGCCATCGGGATCGCACTTGGTAATATGGTCGGAAGTCTGACTGTAGGAAAGAAGACCTATGCAGATGTAAAAGAAGAGATTATCGAATGCAAAAAGCAGGCAGATGAGATTGCAAAAGAATTTTTAGAACTGATGGATAAGGATGCGGAAGCATTTGAACCGCTCAGTAAGGCATATGGACTTCCGAAATCTACACCGGAAGAAATTGCCAAAAAGGAAGATATTATGGAAGAGGCACTGAATACGGCATGTGGTGTTCCGATAGAGATTATGAAGACCTGTGCCAGAGGTATTGACCTGGTAGAAGTATTCGCTGCGAAAGGAAGCCGGATTGCATTAAGTGATGCGGGAGTTGGAGCAACACTTTTAAAATCCGCAATGCAGGGGGCTTCACTGAATGTATATATTAACACGAAATCAATGAAAGACAGAAGGAAAGCAGAAGAGCTCAATCATCTGGCAGATTCCCTGAGAGAGGAATATGAGGCGAAAGCAGACCGTATATTTGCGGAAGTAAACAGCCGCATCCGGTAAAATCTGGTAATATAAAGGCGGATGGGACAGAAGTGGTAAATGTCCGGAACAATCCGGAGATAATACAAAATAAAAAGAAAGCAGCAGGACAAAAATGGCAAAATTACTATTAGGAAAAGAAGTAAATGCTTCTATTAATGAAGAAATCAAAGCAAAAGTAGAAAATTTAAAAGCACAGGATATTATACCAACACTTGGAATTATCCGCATCGGTGAAAGGGAAGATGATATCGCGTATGAAAGAAGCGCAACAAAACGTTGTGAGACGCTTGGCGTAGCATATGAGAAATTCCTTCTTCCGGCAGATGTAAAAGAAGAAGAGGTATTAAAGACGATCGACCAGGTGAATAAGAATGAAAAAATCCACGGAGTTCTGTTATTCAGACCGCTTCCGAAGCATCTGAATGAAGATAAGATCGTCAATGCACTGGCGGTAGAAAAAGATGTAGACGGAATCACAGATCTTTCCATGGCCGGAGTGTTCATGGGAAAGGATATGGGATATGCCCCATGTACACCAAGTGCCTGCATGAAGGTACTGGATCATTATGGAATTGACTGCACCGGTAAGAAAGTGGTAGTTATCGGAAGGAGTCTTGTAGTCGGAAAACCTGCAGCGATGATGCTAATCAAGAAGAATGCGACCGTAACCGTCTGCCATACCAGAACAGTGGACATGCCATCTGTAGTAAAGGAAGCAGATATCGTAGTTGTAGCGGCTGGAAAAGCAGGAGTCATCGATGGAAGCTACCTGCGAGAAGGACAGATCGTGATTGATGTCGGAATTAATGTGAATGAAGAAGGAAAGCTCTGCGGAGATGTGAATTTTGAAGAAGCAGAGAAGATTGTGGAGGCAATCACACCGGTTCCAAGAGGCGTAGGCGGAGTGACGACATCTTATTGGAGCATGTGGTAGATGCCGCAATTGCACAGAACAGATAGAAAAAAATCAGGGAATCCTAATTTGGGATAACCTGATTTTTATTTTATATTTGTACAGATATCTTCGTCAGATAATCTTCCGGTATATGTCCGGAAGAAGGATCTGACTGGAAAAGCCAGTCATTGTTTTCCAGAGCCGGTTCCAGTGTCAGGGATTCGGCAGGAAGAGGATGACAGGCGGAGTGACAGGTATGAAAAAGTTCTTCCTGCTTGGATACAAGAGAAAGCTTGGTTTCGATTACCTGTTTGATCTTTTTGATGCGTGCCTCTTCACGCAAAACTTCCTGTTGTTGTTCTAAAAGAAGTTCTTTTAAACTTTCAAGTAGAAAAAAATTACCATATCCCCATCACATGCTGCATTCCAAGACTCACAACCGTAATTCCAACCCAGCAGCAGGCACCCAGCAGAAGTGGTTTTCCTCCGGATTTGATAAGTTTCACAACATTACTGTTAAGTCCAATTGCGGCCATAGCCATGATGATAAAGAACTTCGATAATTCTTTTAACGGAGCAAATATATCAGCGCTGACCCCCATACTCATACATACCGTAGTAATCACTGCAGCAATAATGAAGTATAAGATGAACATAGGAAATGCTCTCTTCAGGCTGAATTTATTCTCTGAAGAATCCGCATTGCCGGCTTTTGCGGCAGATTTTGCACGAATCAGAGATAACACCAGTGTGATCGGAATAATTGCCAGTGTACGGGTAAGCTTTACCGTAACGGCAGTATTCAGTGTCTCACTTCCAAGGTTCCACATACTGTCCCAGGTAGAGGCAGCAGCTGTAACGGAAGAAGTATCATTGATCGCAGTTCCGGCGAATAATCCGAAAGATCCGCCGCCTGTTGTATCAAAACCAAGTGCGCTTCCAAGTACCGGGAAAAGTACGGCAGCGATGACGTTGAAGAAGAAGATAACAGAAATTGCCTGTGCAACTTCGGTATCATCGGCATCAATGACCGGTGCAGTGGCAGCAATCGCAGATCCTCCGCAGATGGAAGAACCGACACCTACCAGGATGGAAGTGTTAGAAGGTACTTTGATAATTTTACGGAGCAGCCATGCAATGATCAGGGAAGTACTGATGGTACATACGATGATCGGGAGTGACTGTTTTCCGGTCTGTAAGATGACGCCAAGATTCATTCCGAATCCAAGCAGGACAACTGCTGTCTGCAGAATAATCTTAGAAGTCCATTTGATTCCCGATTCGGCTTTTCCTTTGTTCGTCCACACTAAAGTGATCAGCATTCCGGCAAGGATTGCGATGACAGGACCGCCGACAACTGGAAATGTCTTTCCAAGAAGCCAGGAAGGTACGGCAATCACAAAACAAACCAGTATACCGTTTAGGTTTTTTTTCAAAAAATTCATGTTTTTTCCTCTTTCTCATTCTTTTGTTAGTTCATACAGGTTTCCAATTAGAGATTATAACACTGGAAAACGATAATAAAAAATTATATAATATTATTGAACGATAATAAAAAATTATTGACAGATATGAGAGAGAATCAATAAATAGCATTTGTGAAAATCAAATTGACAATGAAGGGAAGAAAATTATGCTGGATTTTAGAACAGATACATTCCTTATGGTATGTGAGACGATGAACTTTACAGAGGCAGCAAGAAGATTACATATTACACAGCCGGCGGTTTCGCAACATATTCGTTTCCTTGAAAAGGAATATAATACCAGATTGTTTTCTTATTGTAATAAACAACTGTATCTGACACCGGCAGGGGAGATACTCAGAAAACGTCTGATGACAATGAAAAATGATCAGCTGGCAATTATGAATGAGATAAGAAATGAATCCCATAAGATGGAATCCCTTTCTATAGGGGTTACAATGACGATCGGAGAATATGCAATTGTAGATAAAATAGCAGATTTTCTGATCGATCATCCGGAGATGAATCTGCACATACATTATGGAAATACGACACAGCTATTAACATTGCTGGATGAAGGAATTATTAATCTGGCGCTTGTAGAGGGCAATTATCCGAAGGAAAATTATGAACATAAAAATTACAGTACTGAAGAATATATAGCAGTATGTGCCAGAGATCACAGATTTGAAGTAAAATCTCCGCAAACGATGCAGGAACTGGTGAAGGAGCGCCTGCTTGTACGTGAATCTGGATCCGGGACAAGGAATATTTTAGAAGAGTTACTTCTTGCAAGGGGAATGGGGATAAAAGATTTTCTTCATTATACAGAAGTGGAAAATATGCATACAATCATCGGGCTTTTAAAAAGGGATTGTGGAATTTCATTTATGTACAAAATTGCGGTAGCGAATGAACTTAAGAACGGAACATTGAAAGAAATCAGACTTTCAGATTTTAAAATGCAGCATGATTTTGATTTTATCTGGGAAAAGGGCAGTATTTATACAGAAAAATATATTGGAATATGTGAGGAACTTCTGAAAAAAGAGAATATCATATATTGATTTGTATTTATAAGCGGTGGGGGATTACCGTTTACAGAAATGCTGATTTCTGCTAATCTGAAAGTATAAATCGTTATGCGTTTGTAAGGACGGACAACTGCAAAAGCGTCCATAAGGAGCAGACTGTGGAACGTCCTGCAGATCAGGAAGGATGAGATTGTATGATGACAAGAGCGGAAGCATTAGCATATGGAATGTCTTTTGATAATGTATATGAAGAAAAGCCATTCCGTGATCCGAACTGGCAGCTGGTGCGGATCAAAGGAACTAAAAAAACATTTCTGTGGATTTATGAACGGGAAGGTTATATCAATCTGAATGTCAAAGTGAATCCGGAGTGGAGAGACTTCTGGCGCTCGGCGTATGAGTCAGTGACGGCCGGGTATCATCTGAATAAAGAACACTGGAATACAATCATTCTGGATGGGACCATTCCGGAAGAAGAAATCAAAAGGATGATCGCAGAGAGCTATGACCTGATCACGGACAGTCCGACAAAGAGAATCTATGAAGCCGTGAAGCGCATCCCGAAAGGACATGTTGCAACTTATGGTAAGGTTGCTGAGCTGGCTGGGGAACCAAGAATGGCAAGAGCAGTTGGAAATGCACTTCACAAGAATCCGGATCCAGAACATATTCCGTGTTTCCGTGTGGTCAATGCGAAAGGAGAATTGGCCGGAGCATTTGCATTTGGAGGCGAGAATGTGCAGGCAGAACTTCTTCGGGCGGATGGAGTCGAAGTGATAAACGGAAGGGTAGATCTGGAAAAATACGGAATATAATTGAAAAAGTGAGCAGGTATTGATGGAAAAGATGAACATATTTCGGACGGAACGAGACAGAGAGTTCTGGAAGTAATTGAAGAACTGGGGTATGTACAGAACAGTATGGCAAAAGGTCTGAAGGAATGCTGATCAGATATATAGATCAGGGAATGCCGCTTACAGACAGGATCCTTCCATATGAGATTATGGAGCGTGGAACTGTGTAGAAAGAATAAAAATGTGTGAAAACACATTTTTTAAATAATATGAAAACGTTTAACTAATTTACTTAAAGGAGGATATACACATGAAATACCGTAACGTAGGAAAAGCAGGAATCAAAGTCAGTGAGATCGCACTTGGAAGCTGGATGACGGACTTAAAAGGAAGTTCACAGGAAGACGTGGCAAAGGAAGTCGTGAAACTTGCTTATGAGAATGGGATTAATTTCTTCGACTGTGCAGATGCATATTCCGGAGGAGCAGCGGAAAAGTTCTTTGGAGAAGTTTTAAAAGAATTTCCAAGAAAAGATCTGGTAATCTCAAGTAAAGTTTATTTCCCGACAGGAGACGGCGTGAACGACAGAGGACTTTCCAGAAAGCATATTATGGAAAACTGTGAGCAGTCTTTGAAAAATATGAAATTAGATTATCTGGATCTGTATTACTGCCACCGTTATGATGAGAACACAGATCTGGAAGAGACACTTCGTGCCATGAGTGATCTGGTTGCACAGGGAAAAGTGTTATACTACGGTGTGAGTGAAGAATGGGGAAGTGCAAGAATCGAAGAGGCACAGAAGATCATCGACAAACGCGGCTTGTATCCAATCACAGTGATTCAGCCGCAGTATAATATGGTAGACCGCTATATTGAGCATGAGATCATGGGAACCTGCAGAAAATACGGAATCGGTATTACTTCATTTTCACCATTGTCACAGGGCCTTCTGACCGGTAAATATAAAAAAGGACAGCCATATCCGGAAGGATCCCGTGCAACACATCAGGCAGACAAGCAGATCAATAATCTGTTGACGGATGAAAATCTTGCAATTGTGGATGAACTTTCCAAAGTGGCAGATGATCTGGGGACAAATGTTGCAATCCTCGCACTGGCATGGATACTGAAGCATCCGGAGATCAGCTGTGTGATCGCAGGGGCAAGCAAGCCGTCGCAGCTTGAGAATAACCTCAAAGCGGTTGATCTGGTGATTCCGGATGATGCGATGGAACGGATTGAGAAGATTCTTGGATTCCAGAGATTTGAGCGCCATGTAGGATAATATGGATGTAAATGCATAGAGGCGGGGAAAAGTTATTTTCTCCGCCTTTAATCGTCATGCGTTCGGAAGAAGCTGTCGATGGCATCTTTCGTATCCCAGAACATCGGAGCAGGAAAGACGAAGCGTGCGAAGAAATCCATGTTCACCGGAATCGGTGTCGGTCTGGTTGTGGGCTGCATGGTCTTCTTATTGGTGATGTTAAAAGGTGATATGCTGGCAGGATTCTTTACGACAGATGCAGCTGTTATCCAGAAAGGCTATGCATATCTGAAAGGATTTGCACTGGAGACAATCGTGACAGCGATCCTGTTCAGTATGGTCGGATATTTCAATGGTAATAACAAGACGGTCTGGGTAATGACACAGGGATTGATCCAGACACTGCTGGTGCGACTTCCATTTGCATATGTGATGAGTATCCAGCCGGATGCGAGCCTGACGAAGATAGGTCTTGCCGCACCGGTATCAACAGCAGTGGGAATTGTGCTGAATATAGGATTTTATATTTATCTTGAACGTGCAGGAAAGAAAAGAAATACTTTATAAACCATTATGTGTTTAATAGAAAAGGGGCGTTGCTTCGGCCGATGATTTATCTACAAAAGCAACCCCCCTTTTTGCTATGCTCCCGCCGGAGTCAGAAAATTCTTCACATAATAAAGCGCCGCTCCGACCGCCGGTGTATACTGTCCATGATTTCCAACCAGAAGCTGGTCTTCCGTCATCTGGAATAAGGAACCGGTATTGATTTGTTTTAAAAGCTCCTGCATATCTTCCTCGCGGAAATACGGAGCAAGATAGCCGCTTATGATCACAGGGCTGTCGATCACGAGGTTCAGATTACGGATCGCAAATGCAAGATGAGCAAGGTAATTCTGCCAGATCTGTACCAGTGTCGGAGTCGGCGAATTGTGGAGTATCTGGAAGAATTCCTTTACTGGCATTCCGGCTGCCTCTTTCAGGGCATTGGCGGAACAGTAGGTTTCCAGACAGCCGTGGCCGCCACAATAACATTCCGGACCATCCGGATCGATACAGATGTGTTCGATCAGTCCGCTCCGCATATGACTTCCTTGATGTACTTCATGGTTTGTGATGATCGCACCGCCGAGGTTCGGATTCAGAAGGAAGATCAGAGCACTGTCAAACTGCGGATGGTTCCAGAGCTCCAGGTCGGCAGCAGCCTTGGAATCATGTTCCAGATGACACGGATACGGAAGTCTCTTAGAAAAATCAGAAAGCTGCATCTGTGTATTGCCCATAATGTCTCCATAAGTAACCGAAGTTCCGTCCGGAGAGATAATGCCCTGGGTGGCGATGGATATTCCTTCAATTTTCTCTGTATCATAGTTCTGTTCTTTGATAAATCGTTCGATATTTTCAGAAAGGACATTGTAATAATCATCACTGTTCTCATAAGGCAGTTCCACCGTCTCTGTGGCAATGGCATCGCCGTACAGATTCACTGCTACCATATGGAACATATCTTTTAAAATCCCCACACCGATAGAAATGCGGAAATCATCTACAATTCGTATGATCTGGGCTTTGCGTCCGCCTGTAGATTCGAAATATCCATTCCGGCTGATCAGTCCGTCGGCTTCCAGTTCATTCAGATTCTGACTGACAGTGGAAAGTCCCATCTGGAGATCCTGAACAATCTGGAGCTTGGAAGTTTCTTTTTGCTGATAAATATATTGGTAAACCTTATCGCGATTAATCTTTTTCAGAGTAATCGTCGTCATTCCTTTTTCTCTCATGCTATTCTCCTTTATCTACTTATGCGTGAATCATACGCAAAAGATCTGCATTTATTTTAATATAAATAAGTTCACAACACAAGAATTTACAGATGTTTTATGAGAAATGCACAAAAACAGAATATAAAAATTGTATTTTTTGTCAATGGACAAATGCTTTATGCAAGATTTATACTACACTTACAACTTAGATATAAACGTAAGTCAAAAACGTAACTAGAACAAGAAAGAACAAAAAACAAATCAGGGAGGAAGAAAACATGAAATTAACACTGGAAGGAATCAAGAATCAGGAAGCATGGAAGGAAGCAGGAATTGCTCTTCCGGGATATGATGTAGAGAAGGTATCACAGAAAGCAAAAGAGGAACCGGGATGGGTACACTTCGGAATTGGAAACATTTTCCGTGTCTTCATCGGCGGTATCGCAGATGGTCTTCTGGAAGAGGGTGTGCTGGACAGAGGAATTACCTGTGTGGAGACATTTGACTATGATGTGGTAGATAAGATCTATGACCCATACGATAATCTCGGACTGAGCGTTATCCTGCACGGAGACGGGACCCGTGAGTATAAAGTACTGGGATCTCTGGCAGAAGCAGTGAAAGCGCAGTCATCCGATCAGGCACAGTGGAACCGCCTGAAAGAGATCTTTACAAGCAAGTCTCTTCAGATGGTATCATTTACAATTACAGAGAAAGGATATGCATTGCAGAAAGCTGACGGAACATGGTTCCCATTTGTAGAAGCAGATATAAAAAATGGCCCGGACAAAGCAACAGGAGCGATGGCAGTTGTAGTAGCAATGCTTTATGAAAGATACAAAGCAGGAAAATATCCATTGGCACTGGTTTCTATGGATAACTGTTCACAGAATGGTGCAAAACTGCGCGAATCTGTACTGACAATGGCAGAAGAGTGGAAGAAAGCAGGATTTGTGGATGAAGACTTCCTTACATATGTAAGTGACGAAGATGTGGTAGCATTTCCATGGACAATGATCGATAAGATCACACCTCGTCCGAGCGAACAGATTGCAGCAGACCTGGAAGTACTTGGCGTGGAGGATATGCAGCCGGTGATCACTGGAAAGAAGACATATATCGCACCATTTGTAAATGCTGAGAAACCACAGTATCTCGTAATTGAAGATCATTTCCCGAATGGACGTCCGGCACTGGAAAAAGGATTCGGTGTCTATCTTGCAGACAGAGATACCGTCAATCTGTCCGAAAGAATGAAAGTTACGGTATGCCTGAATCCGGTTCACTCCGCAACCGGACCGTTAGGAGTGGTACTCGGATATGATCTGTTTGCCCACATGCTGAATACGAATGAAGATATGATGAAGATGGCACGTATGGTGGCATATGATGAAGGACTTCCGGTTGTTGCAGATCCGAAGATCCTGTCACCACAGGCATTTGTAGACGAACTTTTTAATGACCGTTTCCCGAATGAATATCTGGGAGATACCAATCTTCGTCTGGCAGTCGATGTATCGCAGATGGTAGGTATCCGCTTCGGAGAGACAATAAAAGCTTATGTAGAAAGATTCGGAGATGCTTCTACACTTACAGCAATCCCGCTTGGAATTGCCGGATGGCTCAGATATATGCTGGCCGTAGATGATGAAGGAAAGGCATATGAGCTTGCACCGGATCCGATGAATGAAGAGATTCAGGAACAGCTGAGTGATATTGTGATCGGAAAACCGGAGACATTCAAAGACCAGCTGAAACCAATCTTATCAAATGAGCGTCTGTTCTTCACAGATCTTTATAAAGACGGTGTCGGTGAGAAGATTGAAGATATGTTCCGTGAGATGATCGCAGGAACAGGTGCAGTGCAGGCAACTATCCACAAATACGTACAGAAATAAAGGATAAGAGGGAGGAAAAATAACATGACAGATGCAGTATTTTCAGCAGATCCGGCGAGACTTTTGATCGCAGCGGCTGCGGGAATTCTATTACTATTACTGTTGATCATCAAATTCAAATTTCATCCTGTACTTTCCTTACTGATCAGTGCACTGGTCATCGGACTCGGAGCCGGCATGCCGGTTCCGACACTGGTCAATACTGTAGAAAAAGGAGCGGGAGAGACACTGCAGGGAATTGTATTGCTGATCGGCCTGGGATCATTGTTCGGTGGTATCCTGGAAGTATCGGGCGGGGCACAGTGTGTAGCCCAGACGCTGGTGAACCGGTTCGGAGAGAAAAAGGCAGGAATCGCACTTGGAATTACAGGACTTGTTGTAGGAACGACCGTTTTCTTTGAGGCAGGTGTTGTCATCCTGATTCCGCTTGCATTCGGACTGGCAAAGAAGACGAAGAAATCTACATTATATTATGTCATTCCGCTTCTGGCAGGACTTGCAACTGGATTCGCATTTATTCCGCCATCTGCCGGATCGGTACTGGTGGCGAACATGCTTGGAGTAGATCTTGGTGTTATGATCGCAGTCGGTGTTCCGACCGGAATCCTGTCCCTGATCTTTGCAGGAATTCTGTGGTCCAAATTCATCGGAACGAAGATACATACCGGACTTCCGGCAACAGTATCAGAGGTGAGGGAAGAAAACGAAGCCAATCTTCCAAAGTTCACAACTGTTATTGCAATCATTCTGGTTCCTCTGGTACTGATCCTGTGCAGTACACTTTCTGAGTACATTCCGGCATTAAATGGAATCCGTCCGGTACTGGAATTTGTAGGAACTCCGTTTGTTGCACTGATCATTGCAGTTCTGTGCGCCATGTATTTCCTTGGAAAGAAACAGGGATACGACGGAGAACAGCTTAAGAAGATCATGGACCGTTCACTCCGTCCGACCGGGCAGATCCTTCTGGTAATTACCGGAGGCGGAATTATCCGCTGGGTACTCCAGGACTGTGGAATGGGAGATATTATCGGACCGGCACTGG
>OCHA01001654.1_pt1 | contig 16007 bp, 14 predicted proteins | sample 1538591 | NCBI WGS metagenome assembly OCHA01 (sample SAMN04571710, study PRJEB22368) | human gut metagenome | biome: human gut; material: stool | host: Homo sapiens | place: Luxembourg | collected 2012-09-06 | reverse complement strand
TCTTCTATGCTCCAATGTATGTGGCGATCGAAAAGGGATATTTCGCCAATGAAGGAATCGACCTTTCGCTTGTGACTGGTTTTGGGGCCGACAAAACTATGACGGCTGTCCTTTCCGGAACTGCCGATATCGGCTTTATGGGTTCGGAAGCTTCTATCTACACATATAATGAGGGAGCGAATGATTATGTTGTGAACTTTGCCCAGCTTACCCAACGTGCCGGAAACTTCCTTGTTGCCAGAGAAGATATCAAGGATTTCAAATGGGAAGATCTGAAAGGCAAGAAAGTCATTGGCGGCAGAAAAGGCGGCATGCCTGAAATGGTATTTGAGTATATCTTAAAGCAGAACCAGATTGATCCAGCTTCAGACCTTACAATTGACCAGAACATTGATTTCGGTTCTACGGCTGCTGCTTTCGCAGAAGATAAATCCGACTATGACTTTACGGTAGAATTCGAACCAGGTGCAACCAACCTCGAGAAACAGGGGAAAGGGTACGTTGTAGCTTCTCTCGGAACAGACAGCGGCTATGTTCCATATACTGCATTCTCTGCAAAGAAGAGTTACATTGATAAGCATCCGGAAGTCATCCAGGGATTCACCAATGCACTGCAAAAAGGCATGGACTATGTGGCATCCCACACACCGGAAGACATTGCTCAGGCAATCGCTCCACAGTTTAAAGAAACCACACTGGATACGATCACAACCATCGTTTCCCGTTACTATGAACAGGATACGTGGAAAAAAGATCTGATCTTCCGGCAGGAAAGCTTTGATCTTCTTCAGGATATCTTAGAAGAAGCAGGCGAACTGAAAGAACGCGCACCTTACAAGGATCTCGTAACTACTACTTATGCTGAAAAGGCAGCAAAAGCAAGCAACGATACCCAGAAAACCAATTAATTCTATACTCCGATATCTACAAAACCGGCAACTTCTCTTGCTTACTATGGTATAAAAAATAATGCTGCAAACTTTTCTTCGTTCTGCAGCATTATTTTTAAATTATCATATATTCGCAAGAACCTGCCAACAGCAGTTCCTGTCTCCTTATATATCCGTCTACACCAACTCCGCATCCAGATACTCTTTCACATACCCGCTGACTTTATCCCTCGGGATCTCCATCACCACTGCCAGTTCTCCGTACAGGAATTTTTCGGCACTGGACATATATCTCTCGTCTACATTGATCGTCTTTTTTCCAGCCAGTAATCGCTTCTTATTCCTTCCGTATGAAGTCTTGATCAGTGAGATCCATTCCCTGCACTGATTGTGTAACAACGCATTTTTGTACATTCCTTCTCTCTGCTTTTCATTCGTCACGCCGATTGTGTCAATCTCCGGCATCTCTTTGATCAGCTTCTCTGCCTCATCTCTTGTGATCAGCTGTCTGATCTGATCCCTCTTGTTGTCGACCGGTGTGTATACCGTTCCACCTGCATCATATACCGGTTTTAACGTATAATACTCTTTGTCCGAACTGCCCATGTCAATCTTACCAATATTTACTACTTCACAGACGCCCTCCTTATAATGCGCCACATAATCTCCTATTTTGAACATTTTTGCCTCCTGTTCTAAAAGCTTCTCTCATGGTAACCTGCAGATGTATGACAACGCTAAAATAGCGCACAATCCGAAGTTATATCGAACTGCACGCCATTTTTTCTGGTATCGTATTATGAAATTTGTAAACGCGCTGACATAAACTCTTGATATACCTATTATATCACAACCATTTTTGCGATGTAAGAATTTTTTTAAGAATTCCTCTCAAAAACACCCATACACCCACAAATTCACCAATATTTTCCTTTATATCAGTATCAGCCAACGTGAAATTTTTTATGCATTTCTTCTTTAAATTCTTTTCTTTTGAACAGGATAAGCCCGATCATCAGCAAGAAACTACAGCCGATGCAGATAACGGACGGTGTCCTATACCGGACCACACCTGTCAGAAGCAATACCAGCGGCAGTATCATAGAATACACCGATGCCATTACATAATAGATCATATACTCTCTTGGTGATAATGACCGTATTCTGGATATGATCAGCATAACGACCTGGATCAACAGGCAGATATCCGGGATCCCGATATTTACCGACCATCCCCTCCATCCGGTTCCCAGATCCCACAACACGCAGATGGCAGACATGATCAGGAGCTGCCAAGCCGCATTCTTAAGCAGATTGAACCGCTTCACATACCCAACTGCCATCGTAAGCCACATCGTTGCACATCCGGCCGCCACGAATACCGACCAGTGCACGCCTGGAGATATGATGATATCTGTCATCATACTGATCACAATTGCTGCAATACAGCAGAATGTAAATATCTGCAATACTTTCTTTCCTTCATAGTTCGGTCTTGCATCCTTCGGGAAATCCGGTTCTGCCACCGTGACCGATGCGCCAAGCTCTTTCAGTATCCGGTAGAAATTCCGCTGGATATTCGTACTGTCGTATCGTGATGTGAAGCTGAGCGAAAGCGTATCTTTAAAAGAACAGATGCACAATTCTGTCCGGTTCGTACTGGTGTACACACCGAATTTTTCGATATATTCTGCATAATCCTCCGGCATCTTCACCACGCTCATATTGGAAAGTACTGCCGTCACTTCCTGTTCCGCCATCTTGGCTCCCGCACGGATGCATCGGTTCTTAAGCTCCAATGGTGCCCATTTTAAGATCTTGTGCTTTTCCATTGCGATCAGTTCATTCATCCGTCCTGCCATATGTTCTTTGGACAGATTCTCCTGAAAATATATTTTTACTGCTTCCAGCACATCTTCAAAGGAATCTTTCCCCTCTCCGAACTGATACCCCGGTTCTATATAGCCGAAGAAATTCAGCATCGAATCCGACGGGAAAATCTTTCTCAAATTCACCGGAACCATCAGGATGACCGGCTTTTTTTCCTGCATCCGGCTCATCTCTTCATGGATCGCACAGATAAATGCCGCAGTCAGAAGCACTGACATGGAGACACCTTTTTCCCTGGCTATCCCCAACAGTTCTTTTACCGACATAGCAGCTTCATTGATCTGCAATTCTTCGTATCCTTTTCCGCTCTTTTTAATCTGGAACGCCTTGCTCTTCTTCTGTTTCTTTCTTGGAAAATCCGGATCGTAATAACGGCTGAAGCTGTCATCCTCCTGATCCTTTACCGTCAGATACTGGTCTGACAATTCAACCGGTTCAATTTCTTCTTCATGAATCAGATACAGATAATTCTTCACCAGTTCTCTTAAGAATTCCGTCGCACCGGTTCCGTCAGTCAGTGCATGGAATACTTCAAAATTAATCCGTCTCTTATAATATGTAACTTCAAATAAGAGTGTCTTCTTATCTCTTACATACAAGCTGCTGCAAGGCTCTTTATATTCCGCTCTTACTACCGGTCTTAATTCGCTTTTCTCCAGATAGTGCCAGAACAGGCCTTTTCTCATGACCGATAAGAATACAGGATATTTTTCGATCGTCTGATTCAGTGCCTCCTGCAGGACACTTTCTTCTACGTCTTCCTTTAGCTCGCAATAGAACCGGAATACTCTGGTATCTTTCGGGCTGCTGGCTGCCGAAAATAACTTCGCCGCATTATCCAGACTTCTCCAGTAAGCACGTTTTTGTTCAAACACTGCTTTTCCCCCTTATCTCTCCCGCTGCTATTCACCGTCTGCCGGATCTGCATTTCTTCCGCTTTCCGTCCATGTATAGCTGCTCAGGAAACGATTAATAATCGCAAAACTTTCCTGCACATGGTAATATTTTACTCCCAGTGCAAAAAATCCATGAAGCGCATCCTGAATCCGGTGAACCTCCACCCGATTGCCCGCCTCTTTCAGACGTCTTCCATACTCTTCTCCCTCATCTCTGAGCGGATCACACTCTGCCGTTAAGATCAGTGTATCCGGCTGGTTGCTGTAATCCGTCTCCATCAGAGGTGCAAGATATTTACTCTTCTTGTCTTCCTCTGCCGAAGCATAAAAGTTAATATAATCCCGCATCTTTCCCGCTGTCAGAAGATATTCCGTCCCGTAACGTCTGACCGACAGATACGGGGAATTCTCACTGTAATCATTATTTACCGCCGGGTAGATCAGAATCTGTCTCTTTGGCAGAAATTCTCCCTGGTCTCTTGCCATCAGCGAAACAGCCGCTGCCAGATTTCCGCCTGCGCTGTCTCCGATCAATGTGATCTTATCCGGATCGGTATTCAGGATAAAACGGTTCGTAAACATAGCCTTTGCCGCCATATAGCAGTCATAGAAACCAATCGGAAATGGATATTCCGGCGCCAGTCTGTATTCTACCGATACCACAATATGCTCCGTTGCCGATGCCAGACGGGCACAGATTCTTTCATAATTATCAATACTTTCCGTTACCCATCCGCCTCCGTGAAAGAACAGAAATACCGGCAGATCATCCTCCATCTTCTCTCCCGGAAGGAATATCCGCACCGGGATCTGATGATCCCCGTTATAGATCTTATAATCAATTGTCTTATGAAAGATCTTCATCGGATCAATTGCTTTTAAATTCGCCAAATGCCTCGAAGCCTCCACTTCGATGCCGTCAAAAGACAGTGCTTTTAACACTCTTCTCATTGATTTGTTAATCGCCATATTACTTCCTTTATCATTATCTTTTCTTACTTATTCTTTTACCTGATATATCCTTCTTCGTATGCTTTCGCCTTATTAAATGCATATAATTCTGCAAATGTCGCCTGTTTGTATGGTGATGCATAGAAGATTCCCACCATTCCACAGGTAATAACCGTAAGAAGATCCCATCCAAGGAATGACAGATCCAGAATGAATGTCTCCATCTTCTGTCCTTCCATCATACGCTTGCTGATCTGGAATGCTTCTTTTCTGTCCATTCCCGGGTTCTCTGCAAGAATATACGGGATCATCAGGTATTCATAATGCTTTACGATTCCTGGAACCACCAGCAGTAACGTCCATAAGGATGTAAACAATTCTCTCAGGAACATTGTCAGTACAATATTCACATAATGTCCGGAACGGAATGTATCAAACATCGTTCCAACCGTTGGATTCTCTGTCTTATTCAGCACGAAGAAACGTTTTCCACCTACTTCCAGAAGATTTCCCACGAAGATCTTCAATGCCCATATTACGATGATCAATATGATTGCTGCCATTGCAACCGCAAGTCCTGCAAATGGAAATCCCCATCCATAATGATATGAGAACGAGAATCCATCACCCCCATACAAACGGTTCTGCGAAGCGCCGCTTCCTGCCCTTCCTCCATTTACACCGCTAAGTCCTGTGATGATTCCCATGATCACTGCCACAGCCACACATGCCCAGTAGTTCTTCTTAAATGCAACCTTACCATTTGTTTTCAGTCTTTCTCTTGTCCAGTTCATGTCATGTCCTCCTTGTCTGTTCTTTTGTTACATCTGTCTCTTATGTCCATTTTGTTTTCTACAACACGTTATTCTGTTCTTTAACACTATCCCTACTGTTTTGCATTCTGAATCTTTTCATTCAGATCATTCAGATAGACCCAGCGCTCCATCTTTTCATCCAGTGCATTCTCGGTCTCTTCCTTTTTCTCCATCAGTTCCCGTAATTTCACCGAATTTGTTGCGTTGGCTGCGATCTGTGCATCCAGTGTCTCAATCTTTTCTTCGAGCTTTGCAATGTCATCATCGATTGTCTCAAACTCCCGCTGCTCTTTGAACGTGAACTTAAGCTTTGGCTCTCTCTGCTTCCAGGTATCTTTGGAAGAGCTCTCTGCTTTCTTCGGCTGTTCTTCTGTTCCGGCAGTGTGTCCTTTCAGTGACATCTCCGTATCCAGACCTTCCAGTTCTTTGCGGATCAGATAATCCGAATATCCGCCCTCGAACTGACGCACCTTTCCGTTCCCTTCAAATGAAAAGATACGGTTCACGATACGGTCAAGAAAATAACGGTCATGCGATACCGTAATGATAATTCCGTCAAAATGATCCAGATAATCTTCCAGGATGGTCAGTGTCTGGATATCCAGATCGTTGGTCGGCTCATCCAGGATCAGCACGTTCGGCGCACTCATCAACACACGCATCAGATACAGTCTTCTCTTCTCTCCTCCGGAAAGCTTCTCGATCTTCGACCACTGCATGGCTCCGTCGAATAAGAATCGCTCCAGCATCTGGGACGCCGTGATCTTCCCGTCCGATGTTGTAACATATTCTCCCACTTCTTTAACATAATCGATCACCTTCATAGACGCATCCATGTATTCATTCTCCTGTGAGAAATATCCGATCCGGATCGTCTGTCCGATATCTATCGTTCCACTGTCCGGCTTCACAATTCCATTGATGATCTTAAGAAGTGTCGTCTTGCCGCATCCATTCGGACCGATAATTCCGATACGGTCATTTTTCAGGAATATATAGCTGTAATCCTCGATCAGCTTCCTTGTACCATAGGATTTGCTGATATTCGCAAGTTCGATCGTCTTATTCCCCATACGGGATGCCACCGAATCCAGCACCACTCTCTTTTCTTCCTGAATGTCCTTGATCTCCTGCATCGCTTTGATGCGGTCAATGTGAGCCTTCTGCTTCGTACTTCTGGCTCTTGCGCCTCTTCCCAGCCATTCAAGCTCCGTACGGAGAAGACTCTTCCGCTTCCGTTCCGTAGCCAGTGCCATATCCTGACGCTCTGCTTTCAGCTTGACGAATTCAGAATAATTGCCCGGGTAACTGTATAATTTCCCCTGATCCACTTCCACGATCCTGGTTGCCACACGGTCCAGGAAGTAACGGTCATGCGTAACCATCAGGATGGCCCCGCGGAATCCGATCAGATATTCCTCCAGCCACTCCGACATCGCATTGTCCAGGTGGTTGGTCGGCTCGTCCAGTACCAGCCGGTGTCAGCAGTGCATTGACCAGTGCTATCCTCTTCTTCTGCCCGCCCGACATATGCTCTACTTTCTCATCATAATCATAGAAGCCAAGCTGATTCAGCATAGATCTGGCATCTGCCTCGATCGTCCACTGGTTCAGTTCATTTACATTATCAGCGATCGCCGCACGAAGGACTGTCGTTCCCTCTTCAAATTCCGGTGTCTGCGGAAGATAACAGATCTTCACCTGATTGCCCATACTGATCTTACCCTCATCATAGGCTTCGATTCCCGCTGCTACTTTTAACAGCGTAGACTTTCCCATCCCGTTGATACCGATTACACCGATCTTCTCATTCTCATTGATGCTGAATGCAACATCATCCAGAAGGACACGGTCGGTATAGGCCTTCGTAATATGTTCCATCGTAAGTAAATTCATACGTTTGTTCTCCTTCATATACCTTTCGGATCTGCCGCAGCCATCTCCGTCAGGATACTTTGATAAGTCAGAAAAGAGACCGGAAACACCGATCTCTTTTCGTTCTCCTCTTTCTATTATATTTTACAGAAAGATATATTTCAATATGAATAATACCGCAAGCACATACATTAATGCACTGATCTTCTTTTCTTTCGCTTTACCAGTCATCAGGTTCAGGATCACATAAGAGATAACTCCCATAGAGATACCTTCTGAGATGCTGTAGAAGAATGGCATAGCCAGGATACAGATGTAGCATGGCAGTGCTTCTGAAAAGTCATCAAAGTCAATGTGTGTCACATTTGTCAGCATGTAGAATCCTACTACAATCAATGCCGGTGCTGTTGCAAATGATGGAATTGCAAGGAAGATTGGTGACAGGAACAGCGACAGCCCGAATAAAATGGCTGTTGTTGCGGAAGTCAGCCCGGTTCTTCCTCCCTCAGATACACCTGATGCACTTTCCACGAACGTCGTAGTCGTCGTTGTTCCAAGAACTGCTCCGACGGTTGTTGCAACCGCATCAGCCATCAGTGCCCCTTTGATATTCGGAAGACGTCCTTCCTCATCTAACATACCAGCCTTGGTAGATACACCGATCAACGTTCCGATCGTATCAAACATATCAACAAATAAAAATGCAAAGATAACAACGATGAAGTTCAGAGAGAATATTCCGCTGAAGTCAAGCTTTCCAAATACCGGCATGATGCTTGGAATTGCGAATCCTTTGCTGAAATCCGGGAGCAGGCTGTAGAATCCAATTTCCGGATTCGGTACATAGATACCTGCCATCTGACAGATGATTCCGAGAATCCATGTGATCAGGATTCCCCATAAAATATTACCCTTTACATTCTTGATTACCAGAATTCCTGTAATTCCCACACCGATCAATGCAAGAAGAACCGTGATCCCTACATTATTCATGGATGCTTCCACACCTTTTGCACTGTTATATCCATCAATAGAGAATAACTGCAGAAGTGTAGAACCACCTACTACGATATTTGCATTCTGAAGCCCGATAAATGCAATGAACAATCCGATACCGACACTGACCGCAGATTTCAGATTCTTCGGGATTGCATTGAAGATTGCCTCACGGATATTTGTAAGTGAAAGCACGATAAAGACAATACCTTCTACAAATACTGCTGTCAGTGCAACTTCCCACTTATACCCCATTCCAAGAACAACAGTATATGCAAAGTATGCATTCAGTCCCATTCCCGGTGCCAGTGCGAACGGATAATTCGCGAAGAATGCCATCAGAAATGTACCGATCATTGCCGCCAGTGCTGTCGATGTAAAAATCGCACCGGAATCCATACCTGTCGCAGACAGGATACTCGGATTGACTGCAAGGATGTACGCCATGGTCATGAATGTGGTAATACCTGCCATAACCTCTGTCTTGGCATCGGTTCCGTTCTCACGGAGCTTAAATAATTTTTCCAACATGTTTCTCTTTTCCTCCTTATACTCTCAAAAAATAAGATAACGACTATAACTTACTGTATTTCTCTTATTTTTTTTCTCAAAGCAAGTACCTGATTCGGCGCTACTGACAACTCATCGATTCCCATCTGGATGAAATTCTCTGTCAGGCTTAAATCAGCCGCCAGATCACCGCACAATGCGATCTTCTTTCCTTCCAGGTGGATATTATTGGCAATAATACGGATCATCTTAAGAAGTGCCGGATGATGTGTATTATAAAAACGCTCCAGTCTGCTGTTCGTTCTGTCCATTCCGAGTGTCAGCTGTGTCAGGTCATTCGTTCCGATACTGAAAAAGTCGGCTTCTCTTGCCAGTTCCCCGCTGATCATAACTGCTGCCGGTGTCTCGATCATAACACCGATCTTAATCTCTTCGTTGAACGGAATCTTCTCATCTTTCAGTTCCTTCTTTATTTTTTCCAGGATCAGCTTCGCCTGTTTCACTTCCTCTACATCTGTGATCATCGGAAACATGATCGACATATTTCCATATACGGATGCACGTAAAATCGCACGGAGCTGTGTCTTAAATATCTCATCTTTATCCAGCGATACACGGATTCCTCTGTAGCCGATCTCCGGATTATTTTCTTCTCCGAGATCCAGACATTCTGCCTGTTTCTCTCCTCCCAGATCTGCCGTACGGATCACAACTTTTTTTGTTCCCATCGCTTCTGCCGCCAAACGGTATACCTGGAACTGCTGCTCTTCTGTCGGCAATTTGGTTCCATTTTCGATATAGATGAATTCACTGCGGAATAATCCGATTCCGCCGGCGTCGCTTCGCAGTACGTTTTCAATATCTTCTCTGGTTCCGATATTCGCACATACATCAATCTTCTGACCGCTCTGTGTAATATTCTCTTTTCCTTTCAGACGTTCCAGATTCTGTACCTGTGTGTGATTCTCATCCTGCTTCTGCTTCATCTTGGATATCGTCGTGTAATCCGGCTCGATATACACTTTTCCTTCAAATCCGTCGATGATGATCGTCTTGCCTTCGTATTCTTTTTTCAGGGATTCTCCCAGTCCGATCACCGATGGGATTCCTTTGGTTCTTGCAAGTACCGCCGTATGTGAATTGATGGTTCCATATCTGGTCACAAATCCAAGGATCTTACTCTTGTCAAGCTTTACAGCCTCACTTGGATACAGTTCTCCCGCAGCCAGAATAAACGGCTCGTCCGTCAGCATCTTGTCTTTCCATGCTCTCGCAAGGATCCGGAGTACTCTTGTCGATACATCCTTTACATCCGCTTCATGTCCCTGAACATAATTCTTATTACTCTTTGAAGCACTTGCCAGTACATTTTCGATTGCATTCTTTACAGCATATTCCGCATTCAGCTTATGCTCTACAATGATACTCGTGATCTGACGGATGATCTCCTGGTCTTCCAGGATCATCTGCTGCATCTCGAAGATCGCTGCATTCGCTTCTCCGACATCTTTGGCTGCCGAATCATACAGATCACGCAATTCCTGAAGCGCCTTCTGTCTGGCCTTCTGGAAACGCATCACTTCTTTTTCTACATCTTTGACATAAATCCGGCGGATCTCTTTTGTATCGCGTTTATAAAAGGAAAGTCTTCCGATTGCAATTCCTTCCGATATCTTTTTTCCTGTCAATGTAATCATAGTTTTTCCAACCTTTTAAATCCTTTGTTAGTATTGAACAATACTACTTTACACGTTTGGCGTTCATTCGTCAAGTAGATTGATCTTTTGTACAAAAGCACAAAAACATTCCATATATCCATTGACGTATTTATCAATATATGCTAATCTGACAACAGCGCATTTTATAGATTCCCTATATGATTGTGCGCTTTAATAAAATTTTATGGAGGTATAATGATGAAAGGTACTGTAAAATGGTTTAACAACCAAAAAGGCTACGGTTTCATTTCTGACGCTGAAGGTCATGATGTATTTGTTCATTATTCAGGACTGAACATGGACGGATTCAAGACACTTGAAGAAGGTCAGGAAGTGGAATACGAAGTTACAGACGGCGCTAAAGGACCACAGGCCGTTAATGTAACACCACTCTAATCATAACGAATCTAAGTTTTTGATGTACCTTTTATATATTAAAATATATCTATTTCAGATTTGAATATTTAAAAGTAATACATGACTTAATGAGAGAGATTACGTGAAAAAGCCGGATAACAACTGTTACCCGGCTTTTTTCGTATCTGTTCCTGCTTTATTGTTAATTCTGCTCCTGCGGTCTTGTAATATTCAGCTGCAGATCCACACCAAATGGATTGACTACAACTCCCGTCATTCCAGGTCCCATTGCTTCCGGAACCTTTGCCGCTTCCAACATTCCCATAGAATATCTGGTATCTGCGTTATTATTCTGGAATTTCAGAAATTCCTGAATATCGGTAAATACCGGCAATAATACCTGTCCGTCATTTTTATTCAATACCGGCATCTTCTTCTCTTCCGTGATCGCAGTAATGAATGTTGCCTTCTGGTAATGTGCCATCAGTTCTTCCTGAATATCTTTCATATCTTCCGTAATCTTCATTTCCTTCTGCTTACGTGCTTTCTGCATGAAATACATAGCTGTGATCTGGAAGCTTGGATTCTCGATTGGTTCCTCACCCGGTTTCTCTTCCGGTCTTCTGACCAGATCCGTAAGCTGAAGCTTAATCTCATCTTCCGTATCTTTTCCAACCCACATGCCGTTCACTCCTGCCGGGAATAAACTGCTGTAAAACGGAAGCATATATTTATTCTCAATATTAAATATCTTCAGAGGATTTCCTTCTTTCAGGAATTCCTGTCCGCCCTTCATGGCTTCCTCTTCGGAGAAGAAGATCAGCACCTGATCATCATACGTCTCCGGATCACATACTACAAAAGGCATTCTGGTACAATCAGACATCAGTACATAGATGGCTTCTGATTCCCGCAATTTCTTTAAAATGTTACTCTTATCTACGCTCATATTGTTCCTCTTTCAAGTTTATTGATTTGCACGATATGCTTCGTCCGCACTGTACACATCAAATCCGCTTCCTTTCAGAATATCGATCACTCTTGCCGGATCGTCACTCTTTAATACTGCTGCCGCATCATCCCCATTGGCAAATGCGTACATGTATTCAATATTCACTTCACCGTCCACGATCTGGTGCATTGCTTTATTCAATGAACCGGTTGCATGTGGTACACGAAGTGCTACTACATCTGTCAGCATCGAAGTAATCCCTACTTCTTTTAATGCCAGACGTCCTTTATGCGGATCTGATACGATCATACGAAGCATTCCATAATCAGATGTATCTGCAAGACTCAGTGCTACGATATTCACATCGCTTTTTGCCAGCACATCTAATACTTCTTCCAGACGTCCTTCTCTGTTTTCCAAAAAAACCGATAACTGTTGTACGGTATTACTTACGCCCATGTTATTTCCTCCTGTTTATAAACCTCTGTTATCAATGACACGTTTTGCCTTACCTTCACTTCTTTCGATGGTCTTTGGCTCTACGAGTTTCACTCTTACTGCAACACCGAGTGCCTGTTTTAAGACTGCCGCAACTTTATTCTTTAACTCATCCAGTTTACGGATCTCATCTGAGAAATATTTCTCATCCACTTCTACCATAACGGTCAGCACATCCAGGTTATTCTCACGATCGACAATCATCAGATAATGTGGTGCAACTCCTCCGCCGATAGAAAGCAGTGCCGTCTCAACCTGAGTTGGGAATACATTGACTCCACGGATAACCTTCATATCATCGGTACGTCCTTTGAACTTGGAGATTCTCGGAAGTGTTCTTCCACATTCACAGGTAGAATGATCAATGCTTGTAAGGTCTTTGGTTCTGTAACGAAGTAATGGCATACCTTCTTTTGCAAGGGTTGTAAATACCAGTTCTCCGATCTCGCCGTCTGCGCAAGGACTGTTATCTGCCGGATTCAGTACTTCCGGATAGAAATAGTCTTCATATACGTGCATACCTTTATGATGGATACACTCTAAAGCCACACCAGGTCCGGTGATCTCACACAGTCCATAGATATCGAAACAGTTTACATTCAGAAGTTCTTCGATCTTCAGACGCATCTCTTCTGTCCATGGCTCTGCTCCGTTGATTCCTACCTTCAGCTGAAGTTTATCGACGATTCCCGCCTCATTGGCAGCTTCTGCAAGATACAGTGCATATGACGGTGTACATGCAAATGCAGTCGCACCAAAGTCTTCCATACACATCAGCTGTCTCTTGGTATTACCTGCCGACATCGGGATAGCCATTGCACCAAGCTTTCTTGCTCCGAAATCTAATCCCATACCGCCGGTGAAAAGGCCGTATCCATAGCAGATATGCAGACGGTCCTCTGCTGTAAGTCCTGCCATCGTAAGCCCTCTAGCCACACATTCTCCCCATACATCTACGTCTTTCTGTGTATAAGAAGCAAGGGTAAGTTTTCCGGTTGTTCCGGATGTTCCCTGCACTCTGACAATCTTATCCTGTGGAACCGCCAGAAGTCCGAATGGATAATTTGCTCTTAAATCTTCTTTTGTCGTAAATGGAAGCTTATTGATATCTTCAATCCCTTTAATATCTCCTGGCTCTACTCCCAGATCATCCATTTTCTTACGGTAAAACTCTACATTCTCGTATACATTTTTTACCTGTTTTACCAGACGTGCGCTCTGCAGTGCAGTCATCTCATCTCTGCTCATACACTCAATCTTCGGATCTCTGATCTGTTCTTTCCAGTCTTTCAGTGCTACTCTTGCCATAACCTGTTCTGTACCTCCTTATAAATGATAGCCAACGTCAAATGCTTTTTTATTAATCTCAATGGTTTTCGGAGGAACTGTCTTTTCAATCACTTCGTACCACTGCTCTTTTGTAAAGTCCATATGCTGAGCCGCTACACCGAGCACGATCAGATTGAACACTCTTGGATTACCGATCTTCTTTGCTTCTTCTGTAGCGTTTACTGTATAGACTTTATGCTCTTCCCCGAGTGTCTCAATAATATTTTCCGGATACTGTGCTGCCCCGATCACAACCGGCATCGGATCGATCCTCCAGTCATTGATGATCAGTGCACCGTCTTTTTTCAGGAAATGTGCATATCTGAGTGCTTCCAGACGTTCGAATGCGATGATCACATCTGCCTGTCCCTCTTCTACGATCGGTTCTGCCACTTTATCTCCATATCTGACAAATGTTACAACACTTCCGCCGCGCTGGGCCATTCCATGTACTTCGGAAAGTTTTACGTCATATCCGCCGGCAATAGCAAGTCCTCCCAAGATTCTGCTCGTAAGCAGTGTTCCCTGTCCGCCGACTCCGACGATCATAATATTCTTTGCTGCCATTATCTGTCACCTTCCTTTACTAACTCAATCGCGTCAAATTTACACAGGCTTGCACAAAGTCCGCATCCTGTACACATCGTATCATCGATAGAAACGGTACCGTCTGCATTCTTTGTCATAGCCGGACATCCCGGTTTCATACACATTCCGCATTTTTTGCATTTGTCTGTGTGCGTCTGATACAACGGTTTCTTCGATTTATCCAAAAGAACGCAAGGTGTCTTTGTAATGATCACAGATACTTCATCTTTTGCGATTTCCTCTTTCACTGCTTTCTCTACTGCCTGGATATCTCTTGCGTTGACTTCTACAACATTCTTCACACCGATCGCGCGGCACAAAGCAGGAATGTCGATTGCATAGGTCGGATCTCCCTGAAGGGTCTTTCCGGTTGCTGCATGATCCTGATGACCGGTCATACCGGTTGTAGAGTTATCTAAGATGATGACTGTTCCGGTTGCCTTGTTGTACATCATATTCATAAGCGAATTGACGCCGGTATGTAAGAATGTAGAATCACCGATCACTGCTACCCAGTTCTTGATATATTCTTTTCCTTTTGCTTTTTCCATTCCATGAAGGCTTGAGATACTTGCACCCATACAGATCGTTGTATCCACAACACTAAGTGGTGCAACTGCTCCCAGTGTATAACATCCGATATCACCTGCTGCATGGATCTTTAACTTATTCAGTACATAGTACACACCTCTGTGTGGACATCCAGGACATAAGATCGGTGGTCTTCCAGGTGCCTCTGCCGGTTTGCTGATTTCAAGATCCTCTTTCAGAATTGCCTGACGGATCATGTTCGCACTGTATTCTCCCTGTACTGTGAAGATTTCTTTACCAATTGCCTTGATTCCCCAGGATTTTACCTGTGTCTCAATGACCGGATCCAGTTCTTCTACAATATATAATGTATCTACTTTTGAAGCGAAGTCCTCGATGAGTTTTCTCGGAAGCGGATTTACCATTCCAAGTTTTAATACAGATGCTTTCGGAAGTGCTTCTTTTACATACTGATAAGGAATTCCACTTGTGATCACACCGATCTTTGTATCATTCATCTCCACTCTGTTGATTGGAAGTGTGTTGGCTGCCTCTGCAAGTTCCAGGTTACGTTTTTCGATCTCTACGTGACGGAGTTTTGCATTTCCCGGCATCATGACGTTCTTGCGGATATTCTTCTCGTATGGTTTATCTTCGATTTCTTTCCGTTCATTTAATTCTACAAGTCCCTGTGAATGTGCAAGTCTTGTAGTTGTACGGTATACAAACGGACGGTCAAACTGTTCACTTAAGTCAAATGCGATCTTAATGAATTCTTTTGCCTCTGCACTGTCTGACGGTTCGATCACCGGAAGCTGTGCCGCACGTGCGACCATTCTGGTGTCCTGTTCGTTCTGAGAGCTGTAAAGTCCCGGATCGTCGGCAACAACGATTACAAGTCCTCCGTTCACTCCCATGTAAGATACGGTATATGTAGGGTCTGCTGCCACGTTAAATCCTACATGCTTCATACAGGACATGGCACGTACTCCTGCTACGGAGGCACCGATTGCTACTTCTGTTGCGACTTTTTCATTTGGTGACCATTCGCAGTATAAACTGTCTTTATATTTGACCAGGTTCTCACTGATCTCTGTACTAGGCGTACCTGGATATGCTGCCGAAACCTTTACTCCGGCCTCATATGCACCTCTGGCAATCGCCTCGTTTCCAAGCATAATTACTTTTTCTGACATACTTCTTTTCCATCC
>OCHA01001644.1_pt1 | contig 16104 bp, 10 predicted proteins | sample 1538591 | NCBI WGS metagenome assembly OCHA01 (sample SAMN04571710, study PRJEB22368) | human gut metagenome | biome: human gut; material: stool | host: Homo sapiens | place: Luxembourg | collected 2012-09-06 | reverse complement strand
AAGACAGGTGGTGCATGGTTGTCGTCAGCTCGTGTCGTGAGATGTTGGGTTAAGTCCCGCAACGAGCGCAACCCTTATCATTAGTTGCTACGCAAGAGCACTCTAATGAGACTGCCGTTGACAAAACGGAGGAAGGTGGGGATGACGTCAAATCATCATGCCCTTTATGACCTGGGCTACACACGTACTACAATGGCGTTTAACAAAGAGAAGCAAGACCGCGAGGTGGAGCAAAACTCAAAAACAACGTCTCAGTTCAGATTGCAGGCTGCAACTCGCCTGCATGAAGTCGGAATTGCTAGTAATCGCGGATCAGCATGCCGCGGTGAATACGTTCCCGGGCCTTGTACACACCGCCCGTCACACCATGAGAGCCGGGGGGACCCGAAGTCGGTAGTCTAACCGCAAGGAGGACGCCGCCGAAGGTAAAACTGGTGATTGGGGTGAAGTCGTAACAAGGTAGCCGTATCGGAAGGTGCGGCTGGATCACCTCCTTTCTAAGGAAGAAAAAGAGCGATGCGAACATCGTTCGTAAGAGAACTTGCTCACAAGTTCTTAAATCTGTATTGTTCAATTTTGAAGGAACTTGCCCTCAGAGCGAGCAAGACACCAACAATTAAATATGGGGGTGTAGCTCAGCTGGGATTCGTTTTCGTAAGAAAACGAAGGAAAAGCCGGAGCAAAGGCTGACAACGAAAAGAAGTCAGACAACACAACCTTCAAACCCAATTTGGGGGTGTAGCTCAGCTGGGAGAGCACCTGCCTTGCAAGCAGGGGGTCAGGAGTTCGATTCTCCTCATCTCCACCAAATAACACTCAAGGACTTCAAATGTCTAAGAGTGAGAGATGTTCTTTGAAAATTGAATAACGAAACAACAAAGAGGAAATTAAAGATATCCAATTAAAGAAATTTAATGGGTAAAATACAATTTCAAACAATTCTTCTGTTGAAAAACAAGACATAATTCTTGAATAGGTTAAGCTAATAAGAGCGCAGGGAGGATGCCTTGGCATCAGGAGCCGAAGAAGGACGTGGTAAGCTGCGAAAAGCTACGGGGATTGGCAAGCACGATATGATCCGTAGATGTCCGAATGGAGCAATCCACATGGAGTCAAGTCCATGTATCATATACTGAATAAATAGGTATATGAGGGGAACCGCCCGAACTGAAACATCTAAGTAGGGCGAGGAAAAGAAATCAACCGAGATTCTGTGAGTAGTGGCGAGCGAAAGCGGAAGAGGCTAAACCGAGAGGAGCAATCCTTTCGGGGTTTAGGACTGCATTTAGTACAATGATTGTTAACCGAACAGCATGGGAAGGCTGATCAAAGAAGGTGAGAATCCTGTAGGTGAAAACGAAAGTTGACGAGCAGTATCCAAAGTACCGCGGGGCACGTGAAATCCCGTGGGAAGATGGGGGGACCATCCTCCAAGCCTAAATACTACCTGATGACCGATAGCGAATAGTACTGTGAAGGAAAGGTGAAAAGCACCCCGGGAGGGGAGTGAAAAAGAACCTGAAACCCTGTGCTTACAAGCACTTAGAGCACGTCAAAGTGTGATAAGGTACCTATTGTAGAATGGTCCGGCGAGTTATTGTATGCAGCGAGGTTAAGTAGTTCAGCTACGGAGCCGAAGTGAGAGCGAGTGTTAACAGCACGTTCAGTTGCATGCAATAGACCCGAAACCGGGTGACCTATCCATGTCCAGGATGAAGTGAGGGTAAAACCTCATGGAGGTCCGAACCCACTCCCGTTGAAATGGTAGGGGATGAGGTGTGGATAGCGGAGAAATTCCAATCGAACCCGGATATAGCTGGTTCTCCCCGAAATAGTTTTAGGACTAGCCTCGTGATTAAGATTATCGGAGGTAAAGCACTGAATGGCCTAGGGGTCGAGAGATTACCGAAGCCTATCAAACTCTGAATGCCGAATAATCATGCACGGGAGTCAGACTGTGTGAGATAAGTTTCATAGTCGAAAGGGAAACAGCCCAGACCTACAGCTAAGGTCCCAAAGTACGTTTAAGTGGAAAACGATGTGAAATTGCGTAGACAACCAGGATGTTGGCTTAGAAGCAGCCATACATTAAAAGAGTGCGTAATAGCTCACTGGTCGAGTGACTTTGCGCGGAAAATTTAACGGGGCTAAAACGTACACCGAAGCTTAGGCTTGCAACTATGTTGCAGGGGTAGGGGAGCGTTGAATGAGGGGTGAAGTCGTAGCGAAAGCGACGGTGGACTTCATTCAAGTGAGAATGCCGGAATGAGTAGCGAGAATTATGTGAGAATCATAATGGCCGAAAGCCTAAGGTTTTTGGAGGAAGGTTCGTCCGCTCCAAGTAAGTCGGAAGCTAAGGTGAGGCTGAAAAGCGTAGCCGATGCACAAACGGTTGAAATTCCGTTACCACAGAAAGATTTAAACTAAGGGACACTTTTGAAGAGCTGATGCCGGGTGTTGGTTACCCCGGTCGTAAGGGAACGAAATTAAGTAGTGAAGTCAGCGTGGATGAAGGCGAGAAAAGCTTAGTGTATATCTTATGTGTCCGTACCGCAAACCGACACAGGTAGGTAGGAAGAGAATTCTAAGGCCAACGGGAGAAGGGTAGTTAAGGAACTCGGCAAAATGTCCCCGTAACTTCGGAATAAGGGGAGGTTTCTACGGAAACCCGCAGAGAATAGTCCCAGGCAACTGTTTATCAAAAACACAGCTCTATGCTAAATCGAAAGATGACGTATATGGGGTGACGCCTGCCCGGTGCCGGAAGGTTAAGAGGAGGAGTGAGAGCCCTGAATCGAAGCCCCGGTAAACGGCGGCCGTAACTATAACGGTCCTAAGGTAGCGAAATTCCTTGTCAGGTAAGTTCTGACCCGCACGAATGGCGTAATGATCTGGGAGCTGTCTCAACTGCCCGCCCGGCGAAATTGTAGTACCGGTGAAGATGCCGGTTACCCGCGACTAGACGGAAAGACCCCATGGAGCTTTACTGTAGCTTAATATTGGATTTCGGCATTTCATGTACAGGATAGGTGGGAGACTAGGAAACATAGGCGTCAGCTTATGTGGAGTCGTCCTTGGGATACCACTCTTGGAGTGCTGAAATTCTAACCTGCAGCCCTGAATCGGGTTGGGGGACATTGTTAGGTGGGCAGTTTGACTGGGGCGGTCGCCTCCAAAAAGGTAACGGAGGCGCTCAAAGGTTGGCTCAGCATGGATGGAAACCATGCCATAGAGTGCAAACGCAAAAGCCAGCCTGACTGCGAGACTGACGGGTCGAGCAGAAACGAAAGTTGGAGTTAGTGATCCGGCGGTATGTGAATGGAAATGCCGTCGCTCAACGGATAAAAGCTACCCTGGGGATAACAGGCTGATCTCCCCCAAGCGTCCACAGCGACGGGGAGGTTTGGCACCTCGATGTCGGCTCGTCACATCCTGGGGCTGAATTCGGTCCCAAGGGTTCGGCTGTTCGCCGATTAAAGTGGCACGCGAGCTGGGTTCAGAACGTCGTGAGACAGTTCGGTCCCTATCTGTCGTGGGCGAAGGATATTTGAAAGGAGCTGTCCCTAGTACGAGAGGACCGGGATGGACGCACCTCTGGTGCACCAGTTGTCACGCCAGTGGCACAGCTGGGCAGCTAAGTGCGGATCGGATAAACGCTGAAAGCATCTAAGCGTGAAGCCGTCCTTAAGATAAGATATCCCACTTTTAAGTTAAGACCCCTTGTAGACTACGAGGTTGATAGGTCTAAGGTGTAAGTTGTGTGAGCAATTTAGCCAGCAGATACTAATCGGTCGAGGGCTTAAACCTAATGAGAATATATGTTTTGTTTTTGGTTCGTTATTCAATTTTGAGGGAATATCCCTTAAAAGTCGGTGTTGATTGTGATGAGGTTCCACCTGTTCCCATTCCGAACACAGTAGTTAAGCTCATTTACGTCGAAAATACTTGGCGGGTGACTGCCTGGGAAGATAGATAGATGCCGACATATATGCACCTTTAGCTCAGTTGGTAGAGCAACTGACTCTTAATCAGTGGGTCCTGGGTTCGAGTCCCTGAAGGTGTACCAAACTTAAAAAGAATAGGCCCATCAGCCTATTCTTTTTATCTATATGGCCTGTTGGTCAAGCGGTTAAGACTCCGGCCTCTCACGCCGGCGACGGGGGTTCGATTCCCCCACAGGTCACCAATGCACCATTAGCTCAGTTGGTTAGAGCAACCGGCTCATAACCGGTCGGTCCGGGGTTCGAGTCCCTGATGGTGCACCAATTTTATTGGTGCCGAGCTTTTTACCTATAGGGGTGTGGTTCAATGGCAGAATAGGGGTCTCCAAAACCTTTGACGTGGGTTCGATTCCTACCACCCCTGCCAAATAAAAAGCACGCTGTAGCGTGCTTTTTCATTTTATTAAATATGCACCTTTAGCTCAGTTGGTAGAGCAACTGACTCTTAATCAGTGGGTCCTGGGTTCGAGTCCCTGAAGGTGTACCAAGTTTAATCCCGTGTATTTTGCACGGGATTTTTTGTTGTATGTATCTGCAACAGCCCGACTGATTCAGCCGGGCTGTTGCTTTTGATCATTTCGGCAGGTGCAGGAAGCCGTCGGTGAAGGCGTTGGGGAAGGCGAAATTTTTCTGACCGTCAGCAAATTTTACATATATATGTTTATCAGCGATTGACTGTACTTTTCCTTCGCCGAATTTTTTATGTATTACGGTCATTCCTACTGTTATTGACGATTCGTCAAAATCGGGGGTGTTGGTGTGTTTCCTGTCGGGAACGGGTAAAGCGGCTTTGGGAACGGGTGATTTAATGCCGAACTTTTCGGTCACAAGAGGCGGAGTGGCTGGACTTGCAGCGGTTGACTTGCCGGATGGCTGAACGGATTTTACCGCTGATGACCGTGTGACTTCTTTCTTTAACTCCACTATATCTTCGGTGGCTTCGGTAGGCTGAGGAGCGTTCATTGATTCCTGTTGATTATAGAACAGCTTTTTGTATTCATCTTTTCTTATGGCGGTATCCCAACCGCCTATCTCCTTATCGTTACTGTGCATATCAATTCCGGTATAGGTAAGGCTTGCGTCCTCGTAGCGTTTGAACTGGAAAATGGAATGATTCATAAGGCTGGAGTTGAAAACGCCGAGCGAACATAAAAGATCGAAATCCTTTGTATCAAGACCGGTCACTTTTTTGAAAAGACCGGGTTCAAGCTGGGTTATAACGTCCTTGAGGCAGGATTCACGGTAGTCGGTAAGGTACATAAATACTGGAATTCTTGAGGCGAATTTCATCAGCTTTTCCTGTACCTCCTTACGTTTTGACTTGAACTCCTTCTCGGCTTCTGTAAGCTCTTTCTTTTCTTTCGGGGTGAGCTTTTCCACGCCGTCTTTCTTCAGCTTCTTTACCGCCTCGGACTTGTTGATGATTACCTCAAGCTCCTTGTTGAGATTGCGGAAAGCCTCGATATTTTCAAGTGCGGTCATTGCCTCTGTGCTTGCCATAAGACGTTTTAACGTGTCGTTATCAACGTTTACAAGCAGGGCGGACTGCCAGCGCTTTGCGAGGAGGGTTGCGGAGGTTCCGGCAAGGGTAATATCAAGAATAGCCTGTGCGTTTACCTGCTCCATAGTCGAGCCGTCATAGGCTAAGACGGGGAGGAAGTTTATAAACTCGCTGACGTTCTTTTCGGGGTTTGTATTCTCGGAATTCAGATTGCAGGCATAGTCGGATATCTGGCGGAGCGCACGGTCAAGCGCAAAGTCGAACACATAGCATTCGTGCTTGATTATCTCTACTTCGCCCTTCTCGTTTTTTACCGTCCAGGGCGACTGCACACGGAAAGCCGACTGGAAATAGGTTTCCGGGCTTTTAAGATTGCGGAGCATAAATATGCCTGTCCACGGCTTTACGGTAACGCCTGTTGTCAGCTTTCCGCAGGTGAGGGTTATTGTCCTTGTAACGAGAGGATCGCCCATAGAATCAATAACGGGCTTTACCGCATCAAGACCTACGCCCGCTTTTATACCGGCGCAGACGTTTATCTTATAGCCCTGATTGTAATAGTTGTTCTGACTTTGCATAAGAAGATTGTACATCGCAAAGCAGGACGCTACGCTCGGCAAAAACCATAGGGTGTGCGACAGTACGTTAAGAAGTCTTGTGTCTGAGAAGGGCATAGGCGGACGCTTGTCAACACCAAGACTTACCGCAATTTTAAGGTCGTCTACGCTTGCGGGGAGATATGCGCCACGGATAAGATCGAGCCATTTCTGCACCTCGTTCTCGTTTACAAAGCGAGCGTCCTCGCCTTTTCCCTTTGCGGAAAAGAACAGATTCAGATCGAAGCCGTCAAATTCTCCCTCAGAGGCTACAGAGCGTATACTTTCGGGAATTTTATAGGTCATCATCACCATACGGGGAAGCGACAGATATGGGTTGTTTTCGCCCTTCCAGTTTTCTTTTGCGCTCTGTTCATCTGAATAAGTCCAGTTGAAAATCTGTTCTTCTATGAACTCACCGCTGTGCATTGCTCTGAACGGGGTACCGGACAGATAAAGGTAGTGTGACGAGGTTATCGGCAGGAAGGTTTCGTTTACGGCATTTCCTGCTTCTTCCTTCTGATATTTTTCTGCGTCAAAGTCTATATCTTCATCGTCGGGATCGTCAAACAGCTTCTTTGCGTTTTCTCTCCACGCACCGAAATGGTATTCGTCAAATATGACTATATCCCAGTTGGTAGTATGGATAAACTCGTTCTTGTATTTTATACCGCCGTTTTCATTAGTACCGAGCAAATCCTGAAACGAGCCGAAAACTACTATCGGTCTTGTGCTGTCGGCGTTGTAATATGCCTCGTCGATATTCTGCTTGTTATTATGTGCGTCCTTGTTTGAAACGTACTGCCAGCCCTCGAAATCAACGTGAGTTCTTAAGTCCTCGCTCCACGCCGACTCTACGGCAGGCTTGAAGGTGAGAATAAGAATACGCTTGAAATTCATCTTCTTGCAAAGCTCATAAGCGGCGAAGGTCTTGCCGAAACGCATTTTTGCATTCCACAGGAATTTTGGTATGCGCTCAGGCTCGTTCTTTTTAATGTTTTCAAAGTATTCGATTGTGCGGTCTACCGCTTTACTCTGTTCCGGACGCATTTTAAAGTCGGCGGTGCGGTATTCGTCCGTCCTTTCGCCAGTGCGAAGCTCACGCACGGCGGAGCGTACATCATTTACGGTACAGTTGTACCATTCGTTCTTGTCGGTGTTTTCGTTAAGACGGTGAAAGCCGTTACGTTTAAGAACGGCGTGTACGTCATGGTCATTGAAGCACGAGCCGTCAGGACGCATTGCCGATTCCTCGCAAAGCACGGTGTAGCTTATCGCACTTGTATGGAGCTGTTCTTTTATACGCTGCTTTACATCACGGTCGGTGTAGCCTACTTTTATGTAGCCGTCGTGAGTGGTAACGCCGTTCAGCTTGTAGGCATAGATAGTCGGGTTTACCTCGGGGCGAGGGGTCACATACTTTTCAAATACGTCAGCCATTGTTGTCACCGCCTAAATCCATCGGTCTTATCATAGACTCGATAAAGTTTATTTCTTCGTCTGTGAGATTGTATTTTTCGTAGAGTTCGGAATCTGTCCACGGTTTTGAGAAGTCTTGGAGGGGGACGAATTGGTAAACACCTCTCGGTCCGTTTTGCGTTTTCTTTTTAATACTTACTAAATATCTGAAAAATCTCGTTTGTATGTATGTTATGATATTTTCGCATTGTTCTTTAGTGAAATTGTGCTTTTGAGGGTCAAAACCGATAACAAGAAAAGTTTGAGAACAGACACTGTTTTTATCGCCTAAAAACGGCTTGCCCAGTATTTGTTCATCGTATCCATTTCCGCCTGCGGCGGGGATATAGACTTTATACAAATCTTTTGTTGGTGAATTTTTGGGTAATTGCGATTTGCTAATCCACCTTACTGTTCTTTCTCTATTGATATTGAGATAGTATTTTATACAGTATACAGAATCCGGTTTATCGTGGTAATCAGTCCAGTTTGAAGTAAGTAAATTACTGTCATCAAAAAAGTGTTTTGCACTAACCAAACCGGAAAAGTTTTTATTAATATCCGAAAAATAATTTCCTTCAACTGATTCGATTTTTTCTAATATAGAATATGATTTAGGGTTTCTTACAACTATTCCTGAATTTTTAGAATCAAGATAGTCAAATCTATTTAAAACATTCTGGTCTTGTGATTGGTGAAAATAATACTCGCACTTTCCAAAATAATCTCTATCCCACAAGAAATAGTTAACACCGCCTTTAATGTCAACGCCGGGAAAGCAATCCGATGCATTTTCAAAATCGTGAATAATTTTGAATTTATTAGATGCTAAAGCAGCATCGACCCAACTATCCGGTATTCCTTGAGCTGTTTTTGTCATCCAACGGCTTGGTGTAATCATGCAAATATATTTTGGGCGAAGTTTTATTGCCTTTTCGATGAAAACGTTATATATAGATTTTGCATTCGCACTATTACCGCCTTCTATGCCGAATGTCATCTGATACGGCGGATTTGAAATAATAACATCGAACTTCATGCCAAAAATCTCCTCGGGGTGTAATGTATGTATCCATTCATACGCATAATATTCACGTTCTTCGCCACGGTCGTACTGCGTTTCGGACGCACCGCAGAAGATGCATCTGCCGGATTTGTCGAACGAGTGGGGGATACGCTTGAAACGGATATTTCCGTCCGAATTTTCAAAGCGTGTTACCGAAAAAGCACTGTCTGCGTACTTACTGCAATAAAGGCTTCTGCGTGAGAGCAGGCTTGTAAGCTCGGTTATCGCAATGCCGTAAAGCTGATTTTTAAAAATATGGTCTATTCGCTGCTGTCTGTCGGGGATAACGGCTTCAAGGCCTTTTATAAGACGCTTTGCTATCTCACGAAGGTATACTCCCGTTTTCACGGCGGGGTCGAGAAACTTTGTATCGGGAGATGAGAAAAGCTCCTGCGGGAGCATATCGAGCATTTTGTTTACTATCTCCGGAGGTGTGAAAACCTCATCGTTTGAGAGATTGGCAAGGCAGGACAGAACATCGGGGTTGTATACCTTTTCGTAAAGTCCGCTTAAAATTCCGGTTGAAATATTATCAGCCATTTTCCCATAACCTCCTGTAGTTGCATATATATTTCCGTAAAAAAGTACCCTCGCCTTCTGTGCTGTCGCTGAGGGTGAGCTGAGAAGCCTTTCCCTTATTGCCGTTTACCAGATCGTCAAAGCTGTAATCGCTGCGCTGTATATTACTGCCGAAAACGAATGCCCACTCGGAAAAGACTATATCCTGTTCGGTATCGCTGCAGTTTTCGTCTACGCACTTAAGAGTAAGGGCGTTTCCGCAGACGATATTTTTTGACAGGATAAAGCGGACGGATTTTCTTGTATCATCGTTGCATTCTTTTTTGCAGACGGATCTGTATTGCTTGTCCCACTGCTTAAACAGCCGTTCACGGCAGGTTTCGACATTATCCGCCATTATATCGACACCGTAAAGACTGCTTACCGCAAGGAGCGAGTATTTTTCATATTCAAGAGGACTGCGACTGTATTCAGACTTTACGACCGACAGCTTTCTTGCAAGAATTTCGGTAAGGAAATTGCCCGTTCCGCAGGCGGGTTCAAGAAAACGGCTGTCGATACGCTCGGTTTCCTGTTTTACAAGGTCGCACATTGCCTTTACTTCACGCTCGGCGGTGAAAACCTCGCCGTGTTCGGTCACACGTTGTCTGGATTTTATTTGTTGTTGCACGTTATTTTTGCTCCATAGATAAAAGCTGAATTTAATTCAACTTTTTTCAATAATTATTTCGTTTAATGCAACTATTTTAGCATAAACTTGAATTAAATTCAAGTGATTGAATCAAAATAGTGAATTAAAGGAATGTTGATTATGAATGAACCATATGATTTCGGAGCAAGGTTGAAGAAATATCGCAATGAAAAAAATATCACACAGGAGAGAATTGCAAAAATTCTTGGTGTGAGTAATTCTATGATTAGCAAATATGAAAACAATACTGCCAGTCCGTCTTTAGATTCGCTCTGCACATTGTCAAAAGAATTATGTGTATCAATCGATGAATTGTGCGGCTTACAGCAATCCGGAACGGTTTCGCTTATCGGGCTTACGGACGGACAGGCTGACTGTGTTCGATTGCTTATAGACGCTTTTCACGAATACAACAATACAGTAAGAAAAAGGCTCAGCGATGAGCAGTACAGGGTACTCGGTCAGATACTGGCGGAATTTCTGAAATAAACGCAAAGCACCGCCTGCACGGGAAATGTGCGGGCGGTGCTTGAAAATCGTATAAGAAAAAGCGGTCACGGGGCTGTATCTGTCCCTGTGACCGCCGTTTTATTTATGTCTGCTCACGCTTTTTGAGTATCTTGCGGAAGGTAAGAGCGAAGATAACTGTACAGCAGATTGCCGAGGTCGCATCCGCTACGGATTCTGCGAGATATACACCCTTTACACCGAGAAAATTCGGCAGGATAAGGGCAAGAGGGATAAGCAGTATCACTTTACGCAAAAGGGCTATGAACAGTGAAATTTTAGCCTGACCGAGAGCAACAAACATACTCTGGCAGGTACGCTGAAGTCCGAATATTGTCATGCCCGTAAGGAAAAGAGGCATCATTCTGCCGACTGTTTTTATAAGTGCGGTATCGTCTGTGAACATTCCTGCGACAAATTCGGGGAAGGTAATCATAAACAGGTTTGTCAGGGCGAAGAACGAGAACATAATTATCACGGAATATTTAAAGCAGAGGCGGACACGGTCTGTGTTGCCCTTGCCGTAATTGTAGCTGACTATCGGAACAAAGCCCTGTGCAAAGCCGCTCAGAGGCACGGCGGCAAACTGCATTGCGCTCTGCATTACCGTAAGGGTGCTGACGTATATATCGCCGTATGCGCTCAGCGAGCCGTTGAGGACGAAGCCGACAAGACTTTCCGTACTTGCCATTATAAACGGGGCGATTCCGAGTGCGAACAGCGAGCCGATTATCTTTATATCGGGCTTAAGATATTTCGGCTTTATTTTCAAAGTCGCTTTGTCGGATACAAGAAAACCTACTATTATAAAGGCACTTACCGCCTGCGATATTACCGTTGCGAGAGCGGCGCCCGTTACGCCCATACCGAACACATAGATAAAAAGCGGATCAAGGCCTATGTTGAGGATTGCGCCGATTATTACGGCTATCATTGAAATTCCGGGTCTGCCCTGTGCATTTATGAACGAATTAAGTCCGGTTGCGAACATTACAAACAGCGTGCCTGTAAGGTATACCGAGAGGTAGTCCGTGGCATAGCCGATAGTAGCGTCGCTTGCGCCGATAAGGCGGAGCAGGGGCTCCATAAAGATGTAGGTTATGCCCGATGTTACTACAGTAAACAGCACGAGCAGTGAAAAGCCGTTGCCGAGTATCCTGTGCGCTCTTTCACGGTCGCCTTTGCCGAGCGCTATTGAGGCAAGCGGTGCGCCGCCACCGCCGACTATCTGTGAAAATGCCGAGATAAGAATGATTATCGAGCTTGTAACACCGATACCTGCCAGCGCATCTGTGCCGATAAGCTCTATGTGTCCGATGAAGACCCTGTCAACTATGCTGTACAGCAGGTTTATAAGCTGTGCCGCAAAGCCCGGCAGTGCCATTTTAAGTATAAGAGGCAGCATCGAGGCTGTGCCGAGCCGTTCTTCGTATTTGTTATCCATTTATAGTATCTCCGTGTTTTGTCTTTCTATTTATAAAGTATAGCACTTAACAGAAGAAAAGTCAAAGCAGGGCGGGCGGCTGAAAGCCACTGTAAATTCCGTCTGCGGCAATGTGCCGCTTCAAATTCCGCCTTTGGAAATGTCTGAGTTATCCGCAGGGTAGCGAAACGGCGGGTATTAAAACGTGTATGGTTTTAATTGTTCAGATTTATATGTCAATATCACCTTTTATGAGGGAGCAGTAAATTGGTTTTTTACTTTGTGCTTGTTATTATAAAAACAAAAAGGCAGCGCCGTCCGGCACTGCCTTTAATGTTTACAAATTTATTGCAATTACGCCTGTTCGCTTGGGGCAAAGCCTGTTCTTTTCAGAGCCTTTGAAATTGCGAGAGCGGCAAAGTATGCGAGAACTACGCTTGCTATATCCTTTATAAGATAGGGAGCGGATACGAGCAGGAAGCTGGATAACAGATCCTTGCCTGCAACGAGAGCGTACTGTACAAAACCGCAGATATGGCAAGCGGCAACGCCTAAGATGCCCATTGCTATTCTAAGCGGTATACGGAACTTTTCGGGCATATTTCTGAATGCGATTCCGCTGATGGCCGCCATAGCGATAAAGCCGATTATAAATCCGCCCGTAGGACCTACTATTGAAGCGATTCCGCCCTTGAAGCCGCTGAATACGGGAACGCCTACCGCACCGAGCAGAACATAAACGACCGTTGAAACGGTTGCTCTTGCCGTGCAGAGATAAAAGCCGCAGAGGGCTATCGCAAAGGTCTGTAATGTAACCGGTACGCCGGAGGGCATCGGTATTGCTATCTGCGAAAGTACTGCCGTAATTGCCGCAAAGAGCGCACAAAGTACGATTGTTGTGATTTTCTGTCTGTTCATATTTTTTGTTTCCTTTCCATTTTGTCAAACGACTTTAACAGAATACCACCGACAGCGCCTTGTGTCAACCAAACTGCACAAATGGGTGACAATTGAGAACGGTCTGCGTTATAACTTAATAACATAATTGTACAAAATAACTAAAAGTTATGTGGTAAATGTGTGAAAAATGCAAATTGATTTTTTGGCGGGCAGAGGTTATAATTAATTTATTGAGAATGTTGTAAACTTTTAACAACACTCATAAGAATGAAACATATACAATTTGTTTGGAGGTAATTAAAATGAAGATGAGAAGATTCATCGGTGCAGCAGCTGCAATGGCAGTAGCAGGCACACTTACAGTAGGCGCAGCAGCAGAAACTTATAATGCTTATATCGGTTTCCAGACAGCACCCTACTCATTCAGAAACTCTTTTGATGACGCTTCATATGGTAAGGACGTTGCAGACGGCAAGTACTTCAACAGCGTAATCGTATGGGGCGGTAACGACCCTGAAACATTCCCTCAGTATGAAGACAAATTCGATGATGATATGCCGGATGGTAGTGGCGGCTATGTTATTCCTGCTACATACACAGATGTACAGATCGACAAGGACGGCACATACAAGGTTGGTATTACTGACTTTGACTGGGCACTTGACAGTGCATCTGCATTCAACCTTCTGTTCGTTTCAACAGATATTCCTTTCAACAAGGACGCAGGTGAAGACGGTGAATCTATCGCTAAGTTCTCTGACTGCAAGATTATCGTTGACGGTACAGTAACATCAGAAGTTGCTGATCCTATCATTGATACAGAAGACGGTAAGAAGTCAGGTCATACAAAGGTTCTGTTCGCCAACATCTGGAACGATGCTCTTAAGAAAGATGGTTATAACGGTGCATACCCCACAAAGTCTTTAGAGATTGAATTTACAGTTTCAGGCCTTGACGCTCAGCAGCCTGCTGATACAACAGCTCCCGCTGACACAACAGCTCCTGCTGATACAACAGCTCCCACAGCAGGCGATTCTACAAAGCCCAACACAAACACAGGTGTTGAAGGCGTTGCAGCAGTTGCAGGTGTTGCACTCCTCGCAACAGGTGCAGTAGTAGTTGCTAAGAAGAGAAAGTAATCTTAAAAAGATTAACGAATAACGACAGCCCTCATTCGTGAGGGCTGTTTTAATATCACGACCGAAAGAGGAAATATGAAAAAATCTATAATCAGACGTGCGATAGCTGTGTTTATTGCGGCGGCTATGCTTGCAGGCTGTGCGGCGCAGGACAGCGGTGTATTATCGTCTGTCGGAAGCAACTCGGCGACCGAAAGCAATGTATCGTATGTTGAGGATACGAGCAGTGTTGATGAAAATTCTGAGGTTACTTCCGTTGACAGCTCAGTAACAGAGAGCGACACATCTTCCGATACCTCCGAACAGGAAGAAAGTAATACTTCAAAGCAGGAAAATACATCAAAGGCAGAGAACACCGAGAAGCCTGCCGATACAACAAAGGCACCGTCAACTGCCGACACGAAAAACAACAGCCAGAGCAAGCCTGCTTCATCTGCAAGCAATTTCACTGTTCAGTGGAAGAAGTCGAGCAGCTGGGAAGAAGGCGGTAAGAAGTGCGGAGGTTATGAGATTGTTATAACCAATAACGGCGATACGGTGAACAGCTGGACGGCAAAGGTGACCGTCCCCGGCAATACAAAGCTGATGTCGCAGTGGAACGGAATATTCAGCATTTCGGGAAACACAATGACGGTCAAGAACGAGAGCTACAACGGAACTATAGAAAAGGGAAAGAACGTTTCATTCGGATTCAATTATTCGGCTGACGCTTATATCAATGAGGGTAAAGTGACTGTGAACGGTAGTACCGCAGGAACGAGTGCCGGAAATAACAATAGCAATAACAACAATAATAATACGTCAACGACCAAAAAGCCGGCGGCAACAGTTCCTCAGGCGCCGAGCGACCCTAAAGGCACTACGCCGGTATCACAGCACGGTCAGCTTTCGGTAAAGAACGGACAGCTTGTTGATAAGAGCGGCAAGGGTTATCAGCTCAGGGGAATGAGCACACACGGGCTTACATGGTTCCCCGAATTCGTAAACGAGAGCGCATTCAGAACGCTCCGTGACGACTGGAATACGAATGTTGTCCGTCTTGCAATGTATGTTGACGAGTGGGGCAACGGTCAGTGCTATATGGGCAACAAGAGCGGAAGCCTTGAACTGCTTGAAAAGGGTGTTGACATCTGCATCAAGCTGGATATGTATGTTATCATCGACTGGCACGTTCTTAATCCCGGCGACCCGTCCAAGTATACAAACGAGGCGAAATCATTCTTTGAAACGGTGTCAAAGAGATATGCAAAATATCCGAATGTAATTTACGAGATATGCAACGAGCCGAACGGCGGTGCATCGTGGAGCGGTAATATCAAGCCGTATGCGGAAAAGATAATACCCGTTATCCGCAAGAATGCACCGAACTCGGTAATTATAGTAGGTACGCCAACATGGAGCCAGGAGATCGACAAGCCGCTTTCCGATCCGCTGAACTACAAGAATGTAATGTATGCGTTCCACTTCTATGCGGCAACTCACGCAGGACTTCGTTCAAACGTAGAAAACTGCGTGGCACAGGGACTGCCTGTATTTGTGTCGGAATTCGGTACTTGTGACGCATCGGGCGGCGGTGCAAATGACTTCAACGAAACGCAGAAGTGGCTTAGCTATTTTGACAAGCAAGGCATAAGCTACTGTAACTGGAGTATCTGCAACAAGGATGAAACCTGCTCGGTACTGCGGCCGGGAACATCGGCAAACGGAAACTGGAGCGAGAGCGATCTTACCGAAAACGGCAAGTGGATGCGTAACTGGTTGAAGAAGCACTAAGCGGCGGGTCGCCGCTGACAATTCCGACCTTTTGAGAGGTTTGCGGTTGGCGTGACTTTGCGGGACGGTCGGGGTTTGACGGTAGCTGAAAACAAGCTGTCGAAATACTTGTTTGTTTACTCCCGCCGTCGAACAAACGTGAATATACAGCAACCGTATTTAAAGGCGGAAATGCGAGCCGAGGCACTCGGCTTCCGACCTTTTGAAAGGTTTGCAGTTGGCTGGGCTTTGCAGGACGGTCGGGGTTTGACGGTAACTGAAAACAAGCTGTCGAAATACTTGTTTGTTTACTCCCGCCGTCGAACAATCGTGAATATACAGCAACCGTATTTAAAGGCGGAAATGCGAGCCGAGGCACTCGGCTTCCGACCTTTTGAAAGGTTTGCAGTTGGCTGGGCTTTGCAGGACGGTCGGGAATTGACGATAGCCCGCAATAATCGGTAATAAAAAATCCGTGTCAGGCGACACGGATTTTAGACTGTCGATAAACCTATATAATTTTTGAAAATGGGGTTTGGGGCGTAGCCCCA
>OCHA01001641.1_pt1 | contig 16111 bp, 15 predicted proteins | sample 1538591 | NCBI WGS metagenome assembly OCHA01 (sample SAMN04571710, study PRJEB22368) | human gut metagenome | biome: human gut; material: stool | host: Homo sapiens | place: Luxembourg | collected 2012-09-06 | reverse complement strand
CATACTCTGCCGCACTGCCGATACTATCAAAATACTTTACATCATTATAATCAATTTTCTCACTGTCCCTAATTACACGAAAAAACTGTGTATCGGTATCTTTACACGCTTTTTTTATATTTTCGGTAGCTTTTTCTGCAAAAGGGTGCGTAGCATCTAGCACTGCTGAATATTTTTCTTTTTCAAGCATATTTACTATCTGACTGTAATCCTTCTTGCCTGTAATAATTTTCAGCGTATTGAAAGACGAAAGAAGTTCTTTTCCAAATCCGGTCGTTACGCATACCGCCGCAGGTATACGATTACTATGACAAAAATCCGCAAGCTCCCTGCCCTCAGTCGTTCCGCCGAAAATAAGTATTCTAAACATTTTTATAACCTCTGGGAGTAACCATTTTATTGTTTATAACCTTTGTATCGCTGTTGCCCACAAACACAGTGGTAAACATATCAGCATGAAAATCCCTAAGCTGCAAAAGGGTAAGAATACCGCTTTTCTGCCCGTTTCTGCCGATATTTTTTACATAACCGCATATAGTTTCACATGATTTAAATTTTAACATTATATCGCATGCTTTCTGCAAATAGTCACTGCGTTTTTTTGACGAGGGATTATAAATACAAATAACAAAATCAGCAGCAGCAGCACATTCAAGACGTTTTTTTATTTTTTCCCACGGCGTCAAAAGATCCGAAAGACTTATAACAGCAAAATCATGAGTAAGAGGCGCCCCAAGAACAGCCCCGCCGCTTAATGCCGCAGTAATACCCGGAACAATTGTAATTTCTGCATTCGGATAATCTGCCGAAAGTTCTAATGCAAGCCCTGCCATACCGTAAACTCCACTATCGCCGCTGCATATTAAAGCCGTTTCAGTACCCTTCGACGCCCTTTCCAATGCATATTTGACGCGGTCCGTTTCCTTTTTCATAGGAGTTGAATAAAATTCTTTATGTGGAAAATATTTCTCTAAAATATCCGTATAAGTTGTGTATCCTACAACAAGACCGCATCGTTCGATGACGCTGCATGCTTCCATCGTCATACTGTCGTAATTTCCGGGTCCGAAACCAACAATATATAACTTCATAATGTCTCCTTTGCAAAGTCTATAGTAATGTCCGTTTGAGCCGCACTGCATGTAATTCCGTTTTCAGCAGTTTTCGGAACAATAATTTTGCCTTTACTGCATAGTACGGCGCTGCGTTCGCACACATTATCAACTCCGGTTATATTTTTTACAAAATCAGAACCTGTAAAATTTCCCTCAGCATTCATCAGTTCATGTGCAGAATAAACAGACAATTCCAGTCTGTACTTTTTGCAAAAATCCAGTATACCCTTTTCATCTGCTTTTAAATCAATAGTTGCAATACGACCGACTTTATACAAAGGAATTTGATTTTTTTCAAGAAAATTCAATAAAAAGCTTTCAATTTCCTCAGATGTCCTGCCTCTTTTACAGCCGATTCCCAGAACAATATTTTGAGGTATGAGATTCAAAGTGCTATTAAAAGGCTTTTTTTCTTTATCATCAGAAATGCATATACCGATTTCACAATTTAAATCTGTACATAATTCGTCAGGAATGTTCACCGTACTGTAATCGCTTGCAAATCCAATTTTTTTATTCTGCAAAACTGCCGCCGAAACAGCTTTAGCAATCTTCATATCGGAAATATAAAGACTATTTGCCTTAGCAAAACTGTCAACTGAAAATTTTCCTCCTGTATCGGTAGCAGTAGTAATAACCGCTTTTGCTCCTGTTTCATTTGAAATTATCTGCGAAATCCTGTTAGCTCCTCCCAAATGTCCTGACAATATGGGAATTACATATTTAAACTGTTCGTCCATAACGATTACCGCCGGATCGGAAATTTTTGATTTTATAAAAGGCGAAATCGTCCGTACTGCAATACCGCATGCGCATATAAAAATCAATATATCATATTCACTGAAAATTCTTTTCACAAGTATTGATATGTTTTCATAGCTTTCAGCACCGACAGATGCATATTTGCTGTAGCAGAATCTTTTGCATTTAAAGCCTTTTGCTTCAATTTTTTTATATAGTAACTCCGATTGCATTGTACCCTTTTCAGTCACAGATATTATTGCCGCCGTCATTTCTTTACCTTTCTGAATTCCGTTTCAAACTCTGAATCATAAAGCTTTGAAAGAGAATAATCATCTCCCAGAAATTCCCCTACTGTAATAAGCGCTGTCTTTTTTATGTTATTCTTCTCGGCTGTTTCCGCAAGAGTTTTTACAGTACACCGGCATACCTTTTCATCCTCCCAGCTTGCCTTATAAACGATAGCCGCCGGAGTTTCTTCGCTGTATCCTCCGAAAATAAGCTTTTGAGATAGTTCCGCCAGCATATCGGTACTTAAAAAAACAACCATTGTCGCTCCATGCTTTGCAAGTTCTGAAATATCCTCCTTCGGTGGTACGGGAGTTCTGCCTGCCATTCGTGTAATGATTACAGTCTGGGACACATCAGGTAGAGTATATTCAGCTTTAAGCGCCGCTGCGGCTCCGCAAAATGAACTTACCCCGGGACAAATTTCATAGGGTATTTCAAGAACTTTCAGTCTGTCCATCTGCTCCCGTATCGCTCCGTAAACGCTGGGATCTCCAGTATGAAGCCTTACAGTCATTTTTCCGTCCCTTTCCGCATTTTTCATAACTTCAATTACTTCGTCCAAATTCATATAAGCGCTGTTATAAATTTCGCAGTCCTTTCGGGCGAAGTCAAGAAGTTCAGGATTAACAAGTGAACCGGCATAAATTATAACGTCTGCTTCCGAAATCAATCTATGTCCTCTTAATGTAATCAAATCCGGACTTCCGCAGCCTGCTCCTACAAAATTAACCATTATATTCCTCCGCCATCCATTTGATAATACTATCAGCGCTTGATGTTTTTCCAAGTACTCCATACTTATTTGAAAACATTAATGCACCAATTTCTAACGTATTTTTCACCTTTGCATCAAGATAAAACTGTATCTTACCCATTAAAAATTCAATTGTCTTTTCAAGTAATCCTGCCGATTGCAAAATTCCTAAAGCGTCGTCTACCGTTATACATTCATAAATTTTTTTCAGCGTTTCAGTATCTGCACCGGCTAAAAGTCCGCATGTGATCAATACCTCCATTCTTCCGTCCGCATTTGAAGAATGAGTATTCATTATACCTGCTCCAAGCTTTACAAGCTTACCGGCATGTCCTGCAATAAGAACTCTTTTAAAGCCGAATTCCACTGCAAAGTCTATAGCCTCACCTATAAAATTACTGCATTTTACTGTTTTATCAAGCTCCGGCAAATACTCTTTCAGGAAAGTTCCGCTGTAATTTCCAATCGTGATCAAAAGATTTTTTCTGCCCTGAGCCTTTAACATACTTTCTTCAGTACGAATCGTTTCAATAACAGCTTTGTTACTCATAGGTTCAACTATTCCGCTTGTACCGATTATTGAAATGCCCCCTTCAATTCCCAGCCTGGGATTATAAGTTTTTGCAGCGATCATTTCACCTTCCGGTACAGATATAATTATCCTGAAACCGCCGTCATAACCATATTTTTCAGCAATTTCTATAACAGCATTCTCAATCATTCTTCTGGGTACTGTATTTATTGCCGCTTCGCCGATTTTTCTGTCAAGTCCGCTTTTAGTAATTCTCCCTACTCCTTTTCCGCCGTCAATAATTATTCCGGAAGGAATTTTTTCAACTCTTGCATACACAAGTATTCCGTTTGTAACATCAGGATCGTCGCCGCTGTCCTTTTTTATTGCACATTCTGCATAATCCGTTTCTATTTCAGAATTTTTAATATTAAGCTCAAGCAGTATACCCTTTGGAGTCATAAGACTTACTTTGTCAATTGTCATTCCTGTAAGAAGCATTTGTGCAGACGCCTTGGCAGCAGCGGCAGCACAAGAGCCTGTCGTATATCCGCATCTCAGTTTTTTAGTATCGCAGTAAATATATTCTTCAAGCATTATCATTTTCCTCAGAGGTTTTAATAATCATAAGTGAAAAGTATCCGTTTTCAGTTTCATCTATACCGTAATGTATTCTTTCATTTTCCAATCCACAGGATTCCACAATTATCGTATTGTCTGACATTCCGTATTTTTCAACCAGTTTTTTTACTCTATTCATATGCTTTCCGCTTTTCATTATAACCTTAGTACCATTTACTGACATCAAACTTTCAAGTTCATCAGTATAACCCGGAGCAACTACAAGTACTTCTTTGCGAGAAACAAGAGGTTTTTTCAGTCTCGCAGCCGCAGCGCAAAAGCTGGGAACTCCGGCGCAAACCTCCGTTTCAAATCCGTTTTTTTCAATAATATTCAAAATGTAAGAGCATGTGGAATAAATAGAAATATCACCGATATTCAGCATTGCCACATCATGTCCCTGACGCAGATATTCCATGATTGTCTCAGCAGATCTTTTATGATTCTCCTGTGTTTTCTCAATATCATGAGACATAAGAAATCTGACGGGAACAATAAGCTTGTCCGTCATGTCAACGGACTTCTGTGCAATTGAAAGTGCAAGCATGTTTTCATTTTTAGTCTGCGGAACAATTATAATACTGCACTTTTTTATAGTATTTACAGCTTTAACAGTTATCAGCTCCGGATCTCCCGGGCCAACGCTTACTCCGTAAAATTTTCCGTTCATAAAGTCTCCCTTTTTGGCTGTTCATTCAAATTTGTAAAATACTATTTTAATTCTATCATATTATTACATTTTTTTCAAGAACACTATTGATGCTTTATCATACAATAAATATTATCCGCAGACAAATTATAATAAACAAGCTGAAAAACATAATTTTTAAAAGGAGGCGATTAATTTGATACTTAATATTGTAGGAAGTGTTTTAAATAGTCTTTTTTTCTTTGCACTGCATATTGACAGCAAAAATGTTTTTCCGAAACCATTGTCAAAACAGGAAGAAGAAGAGTGTTTCAAAAAAATGCAGGAAGGCGATGAATCTGCCAGAAACAAACTTATAGAGCACAACTTAAGACTTGTGGCGCATATTATAAAAAAATATTATTCAAATTTAAAAGATCAGGACGAATTAATTTCTATCGGTACGATAGGATTAATTAAAGCTGTTTCAACTTTTGATTATCTTAAAGGTAACAGATTCGCTACATACGCAAGCAGATGTATTGAAAATGAAATATTAATGCACTTTCGTTCCCAGAAAAAAACTTTAGGAGACATATATATCGACGATCCGATCGACACTGACAAAGATGGAAATGCTCTAACATTAATGGATATAATGGGTGACGGAAAAGACATTGTTGAGCAGGTAGATTTATCAATCAGATCCGGACAATTATACGGCTTTCTTGAAAATACTCTTGATGATAGGGAATTTGAAATTATAAAGCATCGATACGGATTATACGGCTGTAATGCTCTTACTCAAAGAGAAGTAGCACAAAAACTTAATATTTCCCGTTCGTATGTTTCAAGAATTGAAAAAAAGGCGCTGTCATCCCTGCGGAAAATGTACGAAAAAAATCCATACTAATTTAATTAAAGCAAAAACTTCCGTTTAGATTTTTAACGGAAGTTTTTGCTTTTTAACATAATTACTCAAGAAAAAACGGCAATACTTGCCGTCATCAGGTTAGGCTAGACTAACCTAATGACAATTTTATTCATATACAATATTGATTAAGTACATTTTTCAAAGCACTCACGCTGGCGCTATGTATTCTTGCCACCGGGATATCATATTTTGCTGATCTTTGATTCACTCTTTGAACCATTTTATGAGAACAGGTATTAGTAAAAACCACCATAAGATCGGGAGTTCCCAGTTTGTTTTCAAAATCTGCCGGCATTTGTGTAAAAACCTTGGCTTTACATTTAAATGATTTACATATATCTTTATATCTTGTAGCCATTCGGTCATTTCCGCCTACTACTACTATGCTCATTTTTTACCTCCTTTCCCAAGTTAGCGTCTGCTTACCAATATAGTATAACATATATAGGTAATTTAGTCAAGTTTTTTTTTATTTTTTACTTAAAATTTTCACGTCGGCATTTACTTTTTTTAAGTTTAATGCTATAATATCTAAAGCTGAACTGAGTGGATCATATCTCAGTAAATATAAACTTTTATATATTTTATGAGTTGGTGAAATTATATGAAAATGTTTTTTAAAAAATTATCTACATTTCAAATGATTATTTTGGGTTTTGCAGGAGTAATTCTTGCCGGAAGTCTTATTTTGATGCTTCCGTTTTCAACAGCGGAAAATGTATCGGCACCATTTATGGATACGCTGTTCACTTCCGTTTCGGCAGTCTGCGTTACCGGACTAATCGTTCACGATACCGCTACATACTGGTCAGGCTTTGGTCAGGCAGTAATACTGATTCTTATTCAAATAGGAGGATTAGGAGTTGTTTCGGCTGCTACATCCATTGCACTTTTCTCAGGGAAAAAAATAAATTTAAAACAAAGAAGTACAATGCAGGAAGCCCTTTCTGCACCTCAGGTTGGAGGTATTGTAAAACTAACGGGTTTCATAATAAAAATAACATTTTTTATTGAATTTGTCGGATGCGTCATTATGGCTCCTGTTTTCTGCAAAGATTTTGGATTTTTTAAAGGATTGTGGTATTCCGTTTTTCACTCTGTTTCTGCATTCTGTAACGCCGGATTTGATTTAATGGGTGTAAAAGAACAATATTCCTCACTAACTTCCTATTCAGGTCACCCTTTAATTAATATTGTGATCATGCTTCTTATAATAATCGGCGGTATAGGATTTATGACGCTTGATGATATAAAATGCAATAAATTTCATATAAAAAAATACCGTATGCAGACTAAAGTAATACTAGTAACTTCAGGACTTCTTATTTTAATCCCTGCTGTTTATTTCTTCTTCTTTGAATTTTCTTCCGACCGATGGAATATTTCGCTTTCAAAACGCATATTCTATTCATTGTTTCAAGCTGTCACACCCAGAACCGCCGGATTCAACACAGTAAATTTTAACATAATGAAACAGGGATCTCTTGTTATTATGCTTGTCCTTATGCTTACAGGCGGTTCGCCGGGTTCAACAGCCGGAGGAATGAAAACAACTACTTTGGCTGTTCTTATTTCATCTGCAATATCAGTATTCAAGCGTCGGGAAGATACAAGATTTTTCGGCAGACGCATTCCGGATGATGCAATAAAAAAATCAACTGCAATTCTCATGATGTATCTTTCACTTTTCCTGACCGGCGGTATCATAATCAGCAACATTGAAAATCTGCCTGTACTTGATTGTTTATTTGAAACGGCTTCGGCAATAGGAACAGTAGGATTATCAAAAGGAATTACACCGGAGCTTGGAAATGCATCTCATATAATACTTATGATATTAATGTTTGTAGGAAGAGTCGGAGGTCTTACGTTTATATTTGCAGCCTTGTTCTCTAAGAGTAACAGTGTGGCAAAGCTTCCGCTTGAAAAGATAAATGTCGGATAAGACAGAAAGGATAAATACAAATGAAAACAATTTTACTTATTGGTCTGGGTAGATTCGGACGTCATATAGCACAAAAATTAAATGAACTTGACCATCAGGTTATGGCTATTGACAAAAATGAAAACAGGGTTGAAGCCGCTCTTTCTTACGTCACAAGCGCACAGATAGGAGACGCAACAAAAAAGGATTTTCTCAGTACAGTAGGCGTAGGAAATTTTGACGTATGTATTGTAGCCATCGGGGATAATTTCCAGAGTTCATTGGAAACTACATTGCTCCTTAAAGAACTTGGAGCACAAAAGGTCGTATCCAGAGCGGCAAGAGATGTACATGCAAAATTTCTTCTCAGAAACGGTGCAGACGAAATAGTCTATCCCGAAAAGCAGCTTGCTTCATGGACGGCGATCAGATATTCCTCAGATCATGTCTTTGACTATGTTGAAATCGACGGGGATTATGCAATTTTTGAAGTGTCAGTTCCCAAAAGCTGGATCGGAAAAACAGTAGGTCAAATAGATATACGCCGCAGATACAACATAAATATTCTTGCTATCCGCACAAACGGAAAGCTGTGTCCGGATATTTCAGCAGATACTCCAATGCCTGAATCCAGTACTATTCTTGTTCTTGGTTTATATAGTTCAATGCATAAATGTTTTCATATTTAACAAATAATATTTACATAAAAATCGGATAGAATAATTTTATTATAATGTTCTAATTTTGAAAGGAGCTTCCATGAAAACATTTACTTATACAATTAAAGATGATTTAGGCATCCATGCCAGACCCGCCGGTCTTCTTGTTAAAACCGCTAAAAATTTCAATAGTGAAATTACAATTGCAAAAGACGGAACATCAGTAAATGCAGTAAAACTTATGGCACTTATGGGACTTGGAGTAAAGTGCGGGGACACTATTACTGTAACCGTTTCCGGCGTAGATGAAGAATCAGCAGCTTCGGCAATGGAAGAATTTTTTAAATCTAATTTATAATAATAAGTTATAAATAAAAAATGGTCATTTAATTTTAACTAATGTATATGCATAAAAATCGCCTGAGAATCAAAATTCTCAGGCGATACTTCTGATATAGTCACTTATATTTTGTTTTTATGTTCATAAATTCTTTGGAAAAATTAAAACATTTATTATACTCTCCGGTATCACAGCATCTTATTTGTAAACCAAATAAAATTTCAGAACATACTAAAGAAATATCATCAGGATTTTGTAAAAGAATCTCTTTCTGAATATGACTCAGCCGTTTAAGTCTATACTCAAGTTTTCTTGCAATTTTATCCGAATCAAACTTCCATACCGCCTCAATATATATAACACGATGACTGTGCGTATATTTTGCGCCGCCTGCCAAAACTCCCAGATGCTGTTTTATTCTTTTGACTATATCAGCAGCAATACCTGTATATAACGAATTATCTGCACATCTAAGCATATAAACATACATATTTTTTATATAAACAGCAAGCTATCTGTCGTCTCTTCCGACATAATCCTGCTTTTTTACTAAGCTTTTATATGACGGTCTGATAATTTTATTAACTGATACCAACTCTTCAATTCTATGAGCGCTCCAACCTGCAATTCTTGCAATTGCAAACAACGGAGTATATAATTCTACCGGAATATCAAGCATATTATAAACAAATCCACTGTAAAAATCTACATTGGGACTAACACCTTTGAATATCTGACGCTCCTGCGCAATAAGCTTCGGAGCAATTTTTTCAATATTATTGTAAAGCGCCATATCCTTATCTCTTCCCTTTGCCTTGGCAAGCTTTTCTACAAACGTCTTAAATATGACCTCTCGGGGATCTGACAGTGAATATACAGCATGTCCCATACCGTAAATCAAGCCTTTCCGGTCAAATGCTTCCTTATGAAGTATTTTTGCCAGATATGCGCTGATTTCTTCTTCATCTTCATAATCAGACACATGATTGCGGATATCGTCCATCATTCTCATAACCATTATATTTGCACCGCCGTGCTTATGCCCTTTCAAAGAAGAAAGCGCCGCCGCTATTGCAGAATAAGTGTCCGAACCCGATGAAGTTACCACTCTGGTAGTAAATGTAGAATTATTTCCGCCTCCATGTTCCATATGAAGCAGAAGAGCAACGTCAAGCACCTGCGCTTCAAGCTTTGTATATTTCATATCAGGACGCAGCATACGAAGAAAATTCTCAGACGCTGAAAGATTTGCTTCCGGTCTGTGTATATACATACTTTCATTTTTTTCATAATGATTATAAGCATGATACGCGTATACAGCCAGCATTGGAAAAACACTGATCAATTGAATGCTCTGTCTTAACACATTGCTGATTTCCAGATTTTCAGCCTGTTTATCATAAGAAGCCAGCGTAAGGACGCTTCGCGTCATAGAATTCATAATATCATAGCTAGGCGCTTTCATAATAACGTCCCTGGTAAAATTAGTCGGCAGTTCCATACATTCTGCAATTATATCAAGAAATTGTTTTAATTCATCATTGGACGGAAGCTTACCGAAAAGCAATAAGTAAGCAGCTTCTTCAAATATAAACTTTTCTCCCTTGCTTCCCTGTACCAAATCTTTTACATCATATCCCCGATAAAGAAGCTGACCGTCGCTGGGAACCTTCTTTCCGTCAATTATTTTAAACGCACTGACTTCTGAAATATTTGTAAGTCCGGTTAAAACCCCATTGCCGTTTATATCCCTCAGTCCCATATTTACACCGTATTCACGAAAAAGATCCTTGCTTATACTGTCGTTTTCTATGCACAAATTCTCTCGCTTTTTAGTATAATTGGAAATCTTATCCATATAACCCATATATATGCCTCCTTTAAGTTGAATATATTAAATTAGCACTCTTTTGATATGAGTGCCAACCAAAAAATAAATAATAATGCTTCAGTAAAGAAGCATTAACACTAATATAATAATATTGTAACATAAAAAGCGAAACATGTCAATCAATTTCATCAAATTATCACAATTCTTTAAAGATAACAAAAAAGCAGTCAAATTTTTTAATTTGACTGCTCCAATTTTCACATTACTTTTCTTCTTATTAAAATATAATCAAATACGTTTACCTTTCCGTCATCATTAATATCTGCCAGAAAAAACTGCTGTTCACTGAATTTTTCCAGCTTAACAAGATATTTATTCATAATGACAATATCAGATACATCTACTTTTTTATTAATATTAATATCGCCCTTTTCATAAACAGGTTCAGACGCTTCAACAATCCACTTCTGACATGATTCTCCGTTTACTTCCCATTGCTGAACATTAGCTCCGCTTCCTTTAGAACCGCCTGCTGTTTCCAAGGCGCCGGCATCCTTTGAAGCTCTTGTCAGTATATAGTAAGAGCCGTCCGGATTCTTTACAAATTTAAACAAATGGGAGCTTGTTTTATTGTTTGTAAGTATTTCAGCGTTCCCGCCGTTTTCTTTCGTTCCTCCTGAAATATTTAGATAATACGTTTTTCCGTCTGCCAATTGAGATATAACGTAATAATAACCGAAGCTTTTAAGAGTCCATGAATTGTGTGCGCTTATACCGTCGGCGCCCCACTGCTGAACGTTAGTATTATCAGAAGCCTTGCCTCCTTCCGCTTCCATATACAAACCGCTGTTTAAGTTTTTAAACATATAAATACTGTTCGTATCCATTATACAGCCTGTATCCTCAACCTGAGTAAGTATCCATTTCTGAGACTTATCTCCCGCTTTGTATTCCCACTGAATAATATTGGCTCCGCTGGAAGTTGAAGCTGATGAAACGGCAACACAGCTTTTATCTCCGGAAGACCTTGTCAAAATATAATATGTACCGTCATCATTCCTTACAAATTTAAATTGCTGGGCGTCGGCCTTTGTATCGGTGTATATCTGAATATTTGTGCCATTATCAGATTTTCCCATATCAATATCCAATAAATAAGTTACTTTATCGCCAAGCTTAGAATAAAGGTAATAATAACCATTTCCTGCTGATAATACTCGCCATGTATTATGCGCTGCCGAACTTTCTGCTCCCCATTGCTGAACATTTGCGGTATTTTCAGCATTTGCGTCCTTTACCTCCATATACAAGCCGCTGTTTTCATTCTGAATCATGTATACCGCACCCTCTGTAAGTACTGCCGGAGTAAATACAGGAGAAGGAGGAATAACAATTCCATCGTCCAGTACAGATACATTCGGTCTTTCAGGCAGTTTATAATTTGAAGCAAGATAAAAGCTTGTATGAGGCGGCTGATTATAGGATATATTTTGACCTGCGACCTGATTTCTATATTGAGGATCATGCATAAGAGTCGTTATACGGTAATCTGTTTCATATGGCGTACAGTAAATTCTTAAGGATTTGCTGTCGCTTGCTCTTACAATAAGTTCTTCACGCCAATCTCCGAAAATATCGGCTGATAGACACGGAGTTCCCTTAGTTGTATTACATGTATAAGCACCGTCTGTAGAAAGAATGGTGGTAAGTGTTCCGTCGTTTTTCATTTTAGAAATTGTAGCCGGTTTATCAGTATATCCGTCTAAAATTTCACGTTCAAGATCACCGTCCCAATAGCTGAGAAAATTTACAGCCGGTCTTCTGCATGAAAGTGTATTTCCTGATCCGTCAAATACATCGTTTCCGAGTCCCCAGAATTCTGCTCCGTCATTTCCTGCCCATACATTAGCTGCACAGCATCTTCCTGTATCGGCATCTCCATCTTTATGGAAAATGGTTTTACCGTTTGAAGCGTCGACAAGAGAAACTCCATAAGGCTTATCCTCATGGCATATCCACAGTTCCAAACCATTTCTATCCGGAAGAAGATCGCCTAAATGCATAGCATCTCCGTGACCGGTATTAAGACACCATAAAACGCTGCCGTCATCATCAAGACAAGTTGCACCTAAAACAATTTCCTGCTTACCGTCATTGTCTACATCTGCCGGCATACAGTTATGGTTGCCGTCTCCGTAACCTGGCTTAGTTTTATCATTTCCGGTGTCAAAATACCATTTCTGTACAAGCTTTTTGTTAACAACGTCATAAGCGCATGCTGTCATTCTTGTATAATATCCTCTTACAGTAACGGCGCTGGGCTTCACACCGTCCAGATAAGCTACTGCGCCTAAAAATCTATCAACACGGTTGCCGTATGAATCGCCCCATTTTGATACAGTTCCTCTTCCAGGATTGTAATCCACCGTATCTAACGCTTTGCCTGTAGAACCTTCAAATAAAGTATAGTATTCCGGACCGCTCAAAATATAGCCGTTTGAATTTCTGTAATCCTTTGAAGAGTCACCTATTACATTACCAACACCATCTACTGTACCATCAGCAGTTTTACATACCATTTCAGCAAGACCGTCCAGATCATAATCGGCAACAAGCATTTGTGTATAATGCGCTCCTGCACGGATATTGACTCCAAGATCAATTCGCCAAAGTTTAGTACCGTCTATTTTATAACAATCAATAAAAACCTTATCCGTTTTACCTTTTTGAGAATTATCTTTTGAATTTGAAGGATCCCATTTAACAAATAATTCATACTGTCCGTCTCCGTCAACGTCTCCTACTGTACAGTCGTTAGGACTGTATGTAATTCCTGAAGTCTGAGCCTTGGGTACATCAAGCTTGACTTCAAGATAATTACTTCCTGACTGCATTGCACATGTATCTGATGATACAATCGTTCCGCTTTCAACAGTTTCAACCTTGTATGTATCAGTGGATTTGCCGTCCTTATCCAGATAACACGTTGCATTTCCCGCATTACTGGTATAAATAAGAGCGTTATTCCTGTAAAGCTTAAATATTGAATTGTCAGAATCATCTGCAAGAAAACGCCAGCTTACCATCATACCAGAACCGGTACTGATCGCAGAAATACCCCTGTCAAGATTTTCTACAACATATCCTGACGCAGCATCCGCTTCTGAATAGTCAGGAATGCAGACCATACAGCCGGCTATACATAAAGCCGCAGCGATACTTAGTATTTTTTTTCTCATCCTCATTTTCACCCTCCATATACATTTTACATATTTTTTCAACAAAACCAATAATATCTGTTATAATTTTATCATTTTTTAACATTAAAGTCAACCAAATAATAATAAAAAACGGAGCAATATGCTCCGTTTTACAAAAATTAATCAGAACTTTCCGCCGCCTCCGCCATGTGACGTTCCGGAAGAACCTGTATGAATACTGCTTCCTCCTCCCGAACTTGACGGTTCAGGTCTTCTGGTTTTAGTTACATTTCTATATATAAAAATATCGTTGGAACGATCAAGTCTCAATGAATTGTTTACAGCGTAATTATTTGCATTATGCTGCATTGCAACAGTTTTCATCTTTGATTTCATAACCAAAACAGAAATAACTGCAATGATCAGTCCTATAAATAATCCTATTCCGACTGCTATAATATAATCAGAAAAGGTTTTATATTTATGATCAATATCATAAGGAGTACCTTTTTCAGCCTCCGCCAAAAAATCGTCCGTCAAATCAATAAACTCAGTAAACGCAGAATAATAGTCACCGTTACTTAAATCCGGTACAATTTCATCTCCGATAACATCAATTCCATAATCTGTAAACGCATCAATACCATATCCGGTTGTAGAGATCCACCAATCACGATCCTCCATACTCAAAAGCAGAAGTATACCGTCATTGTCTGCACCTGCGCCGTAACCGTTATAATCATAATAATCGTCTGCATACGCCATAGGCGTTTCTCCGTTAATAGTATCGGCAGTAACTATTACTATATCAAAATCGTATTTATCAGTCAAATATTCAATTTTACCGGCAAGCTCTTTTTCTTCTCTGTCTGACAGCAAATCCGCTTCATCAACTACTCTCGGCAGATCAGCATCATTCAGCTTGCCTTCAGCTCCGGCAGATAACGGAACGATTAAAGACAGACATGCAAGACCTGACAAAAATACTTTTTTTAATATCTTCATATCAATCACCTTATTATTGTCAATAATACCGTCAGCAGTGACGCTGCAGCTCCGGAAATTGCAAATATCCCAAAAAACCATTTCCAGAACAATCCTTTATCTGTGGGAAGATCTCCTACAAATTTACCCGTCTGACCGTTCATTGCAAACATAAACTTCTGGTTTTTCCATGTTGTATTAAGAATCCACACCGGAAGCAAGGCATAATGTGCCGCACTCTTATAAAATCCCACATTTGAGCCTGTGGTCGACACCGTTGCATATCCATGAACAGTCCTTTTAAACGCTTCTTCCGTACTCTGTTTAATTCTGTTATTGGCACGTCCTATACTGCTTTTTTGGTCAACGTCATATTTATCTGCAAGATACCCTGCAAGATAAGCAGTTTCAAAATCAACCATATGAGAATAATCAAAAGGTTCAATTGATTCCATAAAATCATCAGGCATTTTTTCCGAACCGTCAACAGGTACATTTCTGAAAGCAAGACAGCCTTCGCGGTAAATGTTAAAATGTGAAGTTTCCGTATAGTCATATTTGCTGTCGCTCCAGTGTCTCACTTTAGTACCGCGAAAAGTATATTTTGAATATGTATCACAGTCAAAGAGCCAGAAAGGTACATAAATGCCCTTAATTTCGTCAATGTGATTCTGATCCTTAAAAACTTTAGGTAAAAATGGCTTTCCTTTAAGATGATTCTCCATAGCCGCTTTTGCCGCTTTCTTGTCAAGTTTGAAGGGAATAACAAAATCAGGACGCAGATCTCCGGAAAAGCTTGATTTTAATATTACGGGATTATCGCAGTAAGGACAATTTGTAGCGCCTGTATTTTCATCTGCAATCAGTTCTCCCCCGCAGGATTGGCATGTATATAAATTTATTCCTTTAAGTTCGTCTTCACCCCATTGATTACCAGGCTGAACGTCCCATTCATACCTTTCAGGCTGTTTATCACTATCATCATTCTCATTCTGTAAATTTTTCAACGCTTCAATATCAAATTCAGCGTCACAATAAGGGCAGACCATTTTCTGCTGATTGCTGTCAAAGCTCACAGCTCCGCCGCAGCACGGGCATTTATACTCAAGTATAGTCGACATTATTCCACCTCGCTGAAAACAGTAATTCTTACTTTATATCATTTTCATCAAACGGGTCAGCACATTCCGGACAGAATTTAGGCGGATTAGCAGGGTCTTCCGGTTCCCAACCGCACTTGTCGCATTTATATAACGGAGCTTCCGCCGGTTTCGGTTTGCCGCATTCAGTACAGAACTTACCTTTATTTACTGCACCGCATGCGCATGTCCAGCCGTCTGCCGGCTTCGGCTTGCCGCACTCAATACAGAATTTACCGGTATTTAAAGTACCGCATGTACAAGTCCAGCTGCCAGTGGGCTGAGGCTTTGTTTTGCCGCATTCAGTACAGAATTTTCCTGTGTTTACCGTACCGCATACACATGTCCAGCCATTAGCCGGCGCAGACTGCTGTGCATTCTGCTGCTGTCCCATAGCAAACAGATTCTGAGCATTAAGTCCTCCACTCTGAGCTGCCAT
>OCHA01001625.1_pt1 | contig 16187 bp, 9 predicted proteins | sample 1538591 | NCBI WGS metagenome assembly OCHA01 (sample SAMN04571710, study PRJEB22368) | human gut metagenome | biome: human gut; material: stool | host: Homo sapiens | place: Luxembourg | collected 2012-09-06 | reverse complement strand
GTATATATGAAAGATAAGTTTTTCTTAATGCATATGATGCCTATAGTGAGGGCTCATATTGCGATATTTGATGAAAATGGAAATGTAAAAGAGCAATTATCTGAATCGAGAGAAGAAGATTTAAAACTATATTCAGAAATTATTAAAAAGTCAAGGAAAGATTTCCCATATATTATACTTATTGATACAAGTGTTGTTGTATGTGTTATGTGGAATGAGCAAGAAAAAGAATTTATTGTTATAGGAAAGACTGCACTTTACAGTGAATTTGAAAATCGCAACCAGGATATACTTGAATGTCCCAAGGACACATATACATCTGCGATAATACTTATATGGAATAAACTTACGGGTAAAATGATAGGTAAAGGTGATCTCTGGACAAAGAACATAGTTCTTGATGATTCTGTCAGTAAGTTTGTAACAGAGAATATATTTGAATATCAGGAGAATGGAAAGCTGCATAATCCATATGCACAGGAGCAGAGGGAACATGACAGTATAAGGCGTGGCGATATAGAGGGACTTAAGGCAAGTATAAATGAGGTTTATCCGGGTGAGATAGGGAAACTTGCGGAAAATCAGGTCAGGAGTATAAAAAATGTTGCGATAGCGGTTATAACTTGTGCTTCAAGGTGTGCCATAGAGGGTGGATTAAATGCGGAGAAAGCATTTTCAATGGCTGACGGATATATAATGTATATAGAAGAAGAGATGAATGATCCGGTAGAGATAGAACGGGTTGTAAGGGAAGCCGAGTTTAATTATGCCAGGGATGTGCATGATTTAAATAGAAAAAACATAAAAAATCCATTGATACATCAGGTTAAGGATTATATATTCTCTCATATACACGAACAGCTTATGGTAAGAAATATTGCCAGATATATAGGGGTTTCACCAAATTATCTTTCAGAACAGTTCAGCCGGTTTGAAGGAGTTACACTTAAACAGTATATTATTGATGAAAAAATAAAATCAAGCGAATATCTGTTAAAATTTACGGATTATTCTCTTCAGGAGATAAGCAGTTTTTGTGCGTTCAGTTCGCAGAGCAGATTTAGTGTATATTTTCAAAGAAAAAATGGTATCACACCTGCAAAATATAGAAAAATGTATCAAAAAGGGAAAAAATAGAAAAAAAACAGAAAAAAACAGTATTTTTTGTAGTTAAATCAGTAGAAAATGTATATAACAAAAGTTTCATTGATGATATAGTAGCGTGAAAGTTGCAAAATGTATTTTTTTGAGATGAAAAGGAGTGTTTTTGTAATGAACAAAGTAAACATTAAGTTTAGAGATGTAGCTGACGTAAACAGGTTTGTTCACATTCTCTCAAAATACGATGCTGATTTTAACTTATACTGTGGAAGTTATTATGTAGATGCAAAATCTTTGCTTGGCATTATGACTATGGATCTTAGAAACAGTATGTGGATGACAGGAAACTGTGAACCGGCCGAAGCAAATCAGATTATTCGTGAATTAGGAGACTTCGTTGCAGCATAATTTGTTATGAAAGCAGACCGGAAGATATGGATATAGATTGAAAAAGCACAAAACTCTGCGCTTGTTGCAGATTACATCTGTTATGTAAACTGCAGCCTACATTTCACATTAGTTGTGAGATGGCAGAGTTTTTTTCTTTTACAAACATATAGTTTTGTGATAAAATAAAAAATGCTTATTGTTCGCAGATTTAATGCGAACAGTAATAAAATGTACTTGCAGAAAAATGGCTACTGTTCAGAGGAGTGAATAGAGACAAAAAAATAATGGTGGAGGATAGAATATACCATGCAGAAAAAAGTTTTAACATTTATGCTGGCATTTGTGCTGTCATTATCATTTGTGACTACTGCATCAGCGATGGGGTATCATGAAAGTGATATTGAAAAATATATTATGGGGCAGTTATCAAATGCAAAGATACCGGGAGGTTCCGTTTCTATAGTAACATCCGGAAAAGAGGTGTATAGTGCATCTTTTGGAGATGTGCCGGAGACAACATCTGATTTAAAGATTGGTTCAGTGAGTAAAGTATTTACCTCATTAGCCGTATTGCAGCTTGCGGATTCAAAAAAACTAAAACTTGACACAAGTGTTTCTGAGCTGGTTACAGGATTTGATGGAAATAGTGATGTGACAGTTGAGGAGCTTTTGAGACAGACAAGCGGCTATACTGCTGAACAGAGTATAAAGGGTGACAGGATTCCTGCTCCGGATGGAAAAAAGGGAGAATATAAGGACGCAAGGATAAACTATGCGATACTTGGAAAAATAGTAGAAGCTGTGTCTGAAAGTGACTATTCAGAATATATTCAGAAAAAGATAGTAAAACCATTAAAACTTGAGTCAACATATACTACCGATGAGATGTCAGGAAAAGATATTGTGGGTGGTCATGATAATATTTTTGGGCTTCCGGTTGCAAAAAGAGCAGTGAGCAATGACGACAAAGAGTGGGATGCAGTTTCAGCTACAGGTATTGTTTCAGATGCAAAAGACATGGGAAATGTTTTGAGTATGTATCTCGCAGCGGGTGGACAGACCCTTTCTTATAATCAGATTGAAAAAATATATTCTGATGGTGTAGATTGCGGAAAAACAATATTCGGAACAAATGGAACATCAAGTCTTGGATGGATAAAAACAAAAGTCGGCAAGCAGGATGTATATTATGTTTCAGGAGCTATAGATGGTTACATTTCGGCAGCTTTTCTCGTACCGGGTCAGGATGTTGGAATTGCTATGCTTTTTGACACATCTGATGTAATTTCAGGTAATGATGTAATTTCTGAACTTATGTCAAATGTTGTATGTCTTGCAATAGGCGAGAAAGCAAGAACAATAGATTCAAAAGCAGTCATGATGCCACATATTGAGTTTGATGTTGTATATGTCATTGCATTTTTTGCGTCACTTCTTCCTATGTTCATGATGAGCTGGTGGTATAGAAGAACAAGAAATAAAGGGATTGGCATAGTTAAGACTGTTGTGGATGTGGTTGTTCATATTGCACTTCCTATAGTGATATATCAATTTGTACCTGTTATCATAGAAAATGTTTTAGGCAACTCGCTCGGTTCGTGGTTTATGATCAAAAAGTTCCTTCCGGAATGTTACTATATCACTCTTATTGTTGATGCGATATTACTTATCGGCGTGCCAGTCAAGGTAATTGCAGCTATTGTTGCAATGAAGAAAGGTCCTGTCGATGAGGACGAAGAAATGCCGGAAGATGAATTGTTTGAAAATTTAGGTGATGATGCAGAAAAGTCAGATGAAGATAAAGAGGAAAAAACAGAGCAGATAACAGTAGATGATGTCAAGCAGCAGGAAAGTGATGAAACATCTGAAAAATCAGAAAAAAACGGAGATGAAAATTCAGACGGCAGCGATGATATAGCTGATAAAACAAATGCAGATATTTCAGAAACAGAGCAGGGAGTATCGGACGATGATAATGCAGAAATATCTGGCAGCAAACAGGATATGTCAGAATTGGAAAATGTATCAGAAGAAATTGCAGCTACGGCGGAAGAAGATGATGATATAGAGAATGTCGAAACAAAGAACGATATATCAGAAACAGAAAGCTCAGATGAACAGGCAGATGCTTTAAAAACACAGGATGAGGTCGTAAAGGAATTTAAGACAAGGTCCGGCAAAAACAAAAAGACTGAGGAATACGAGAGCAGCTTTGAGAGAGAAGCTGTAAAAGCCTTAGAAACAGGTGAGCATGAAAATTCAGACGATACCAATGATGAACTTAAGGATATCAAGTCTGATTCGCAGATGAAGACGGCAGTTCCAAAGATAAAAAAGAGATATAGTCCTCAAAAGGGAATGCCTGTAAAGATTGTTGTCGAGCCGGATGATAACCTTGACAACTAAAAAGGATTATGTTAATATTTTTTCAATTAAGCAGTATTATTAGCGGTCACACGGCAGGTTGTGGTCGATAGTATATGAAATTTGGACAATTGATTTAAAAGTGATGGCTGTGATGAGGAGGAGTACATATATTTAAGATTCCCTAGAGAGAGGATGTATGGTGAAAATCCTTGTATCTGATATATGGAAGTAGCCTTTGAGCTTTGAACTGAAAGCAGTGATATGGATTAGCAGATTTTATATATCCGTATATCAATGATGTTTGTATCAAAATGTGTTTTGCTGCAGACCGATGCAAGTAGGCTTCAACGGATTTTCCAACGTTATATGGAAAACGATATAAAAGATTTTTATCTGAGTATCGGATGAGTGCAGATTTTATCTGAAATTAGGTGGTACCACGAAAATATTCGCCCTAAATTGACATTTGTCAGTTTAGGGCTTTTTTGATGAAAGATGCAGTGATAGCGGCACTGAGTTTGCAAAGCAGACTTTTGTTACTACTTATATAAGAAAGGTTTGGTGTTTAACTATGATTAAAGGAACTGAATTATTTGTAAAGGCATTGAAAGAGGAGGGGGTTGATACACTTTTCGGTTATCCGGGAGGTCAGGCGATAGATCTTTTTGATGCACTGTATGACCAGGATGATATTGAAGTCATTCTGCCAAGACATGAGCAGGCACTTATCCATGCGGCAGACGGATATGCAAGGTCAACAGGAAAGACAGGTGTGTGCCTTGTCACAAGCGGACCGGGTGCAACAAACCTTGTAACCGGAATTGCTACAGCAAATTATGACAGCGTTCCGCTTGTATGCTTTACAGGTCAGGTTCCGCTAAACCTTATGGGAAATGATGCGTTCCAGGAAGTAGATATAGTAGGAATAACGAACAGTATATGCAAATACAGCGTAACAGTAAGAAAGAGAGAGGACCTCGGACGAATAATAAAAGAAGCTTTCTACATAGCAAGAACAGGCAGACCGGGACCTGTAGTTGTTGACATACCGAAAGATATTCAGGTTGCGATGGGAAGTGAAGAATATCCTGAAGAAGTAAATATAAGAGGTTATAAGCCTAGTGAGGGTGTCCATGTTGGACAGATAAAAAAAGCCGTGAGCATGATGAAAAGGGCAAAAAAGCCATTGTTCTTACTCGGAGGAGGAGTAAATCTGTCGGGGGCAAACGAACAGATGAAAGAGCTCGTCGAGATGACGGGCATCCCTGCGATAACGACAATTATGGGAAAAGGTGCAATATCATCAAAGCACAGATTATATCTTGGAAACATCGGAATACACGGAAGTTATGCGGCAAACCATGCGGTAAGTGAATGTGATCTTCTTATTTCCATAGGTACAAGATTTAATGACAGGATAACGGGAAAGATAAGTGAATTTGCAAAAGATGCAAAGATAGTGCATATAGATATAGACTCCGCTTCTATTTCAAAAAATATTGTCGTAGACATTCCTATAGTAGCAGATGCAAAACTTGCCATAGAAAAACTTATCGAGTACGGAGCACCGCTCAAGATAGAAAAATGGGTAGAACAGACGCTTGAATGGAAAGAAAAATATCCTATAAACATGGATAAATATGAGGGACTTACACCTGAAAAAGTAATAAAGTACATAAATGATAACTTTGAAAGACCTATCGTAAGCACAGATGTAGGTCAGAACCAGCTCTGGACAACGCAGTTCTTTGATATAGAGACAAACAGACAACTTCTTACATCGGGCGGACTCGGAACAATGGGGTATGGATTTCCGGCGGCAATAGGAGCAAAGATAGGAAATCCTGAAAGACCTGTTATAGCAATATCAGGTGACGGCGGTATGCAGATGAACATTCAGGAATTTGCGACAGCTATGGTTTATGAACTTCCTGTCATTGTAGTAGTATTCAATAACGGTTATCTCGGAAATGTAAGACAGTGGCAGCAGCTTTTCTTTAACAAGAGATATTCAAGTACCTGCCTTACATATAGAAAGAGCTGCAACCGTGACTGTATGAATAAAGATAAATGCTGTCCGAAATATATACCTGATTTCGTAAAACTTGCTGAGAGTTATGAAGCAAGGGGGATAAGGATAACAAAAGAGGAAGAATTAAAGAAAGCGTTTGACTATGCACTTGAATTTAAAAAGGGACCTACACTTATTGAGTGCGTGATAGAGAGAGAGGCAAATGTATCGCCGATGGTGCCGACGGGAAAAACGCTTGCGGATATGATTATGGATTGTTAAGAAGAGTTAGAAAGGATGATTGTGATATGGAAATGAAGAAACGTTGTATTTCACTTTATGTGGAAAATCAGATAGGAGTTCTTGCTAAGATTTCCGGTCTTTTTGCGGGCAAGTCTTACAATCTTGATACGCTTACGGTGGGTGAGACTGAGGACCCTACTGTTTCAAGAATGACTATAGAGATGACTATGGATGATGTGACTTTTGAGCAGGTTAAAAAGCAGCTTAACAGAAATGTTGTCGTTATCAAGGTTATGGATTTTTCTGATATTCCTATCCATAAGACGGAACTTGTATATATCAAGATAAACAGTTGTACAGAGAAAGATAAGAATGAGATATTCAGGATAGTAAATTCTTTTGACCATCTTGAGATTGCTGACTATGGAAAAAAATCGGTTATTGTAAGATATGTGGAGACAGAAGGCAAAGTTAATGATATAATAGATTTGTTTAATAAAACTTTTATAAACAGAATAGAAGTAGTCAGAGGTGGAAGCGTTGCTATTGAAGCGGTTTCGACTACTACGAGATAAGGAGAGGTGACGGATGTTTGGTTCATTTTTGGGTGATGTAGTAGGAACTTTATATTTTATGGTTTTTCAGGTGGTGGGGGTTTTGATTGCCTTTACCATTTTTAAGAGGGAAAACAGGTGGTTTAAGTTGTTGTTTGGAAGTGTGATGGGCAGTTTTTTACTTCACTGGTTGCCTACACTTGCAGCATTTTTTATGGATTTTACTGTGCAGGCACATATAAGTGCATTGTTTTTACTTGCGTTAATTTTAGTGGCAGTATTGTATCTTGACAAAAGATTTATTGATATCAGTCAAAAATTTAATGATAATAGTTTGAAATCGACAAATGTTTCAGTAAATAAGGATATAAATGACGGTAAAAAAAGCATAGCATCAACTATAGTAAGAACTATTAAGGATAAACCAGTTTTGTTGGTTCTTGCGGTGCTTTACGGTTACATCGTGAAAGTATGGTCACATCATGTATTGACTTTTAAAGATGGAGCAGTGCTCACCGGACAGTGTACATATGGTGATATGAATATGCATCTTGGATTTATAACAAGTATTGCAGTTCAGAAAATATTCCCACCTGATTATTCTATATTACCCGGTACAAAACTAGCATATCCGTTTTTGTCGGACTCTATATCATCAAGTGTATATTTATTTGGTGCATCGCTTAAGTGGTCATATATTCTTCCAATGCTGTTCGCACTATTGCAAGTAATGTTTGGTGCATATGCATTGATGGACTATATTTTAGCAGATAAGAAAAAGATATTTCTTTCGTACATATTATTCTTTTTAAATGGTGGTTTAGGTTTTCTTTATTTTATAAATAAAGGTTTTACGAGTCAGAATTTTAAAAGAATATTTACAGAATTCTATCAGACCCCTACAAACTATACTACAAAAAATATTATGTGGCACAATATAATAGCCGATATGTTGATACCACAGAGGGCAACACTATTCGGCTGGGCTATGTTGTTTCCTCTTTTATATCTTATAACAAAAGCAATTAAGGAAGAAAAAAGACAATATTTTTATGTGGCAGGAGTAATAGCAGGAGGTCTTCCACTCATACACACACATTCATTTCTTGCACTCGGTATTTTATGTGCAGGATTTGTGTTGCTAGAACTTATTGATGACGAGAAAAAGCAGTTTCCAGTATGGTTAAGAGCAGTTATTCTTGCAGGAGTGCTAGTCGTTCTGGAATATGTAAGCAGGAGAAAGATAAAACAAAATCCGGTGTCTGCAAATGCATTATTAGCAATGGGAGTTTTTGTTATAGCGGTATTGGTTGTGGCGATGGTTTATCTTGTTGTAAACAAAATAAAAGTAAATGGAAAAACTGATGACAGATTAAAGAAACTTTTTAAATGCTGGGGAAGTTTTCTTGTTATAGTGCTTGTACTCGCACTTCCTATTTTATTTAAATTTACATTTAGTCAGGCAACAGGTGAACAGTTTACGAGAGGAAGCTTTAACTGGGCAAATGACACCGAGGGATATTTCTTATTCTCAGTCAAGAATTTTGGAGTAATGTTTGTCGGATTGCTTTTTGTATATGTATTTGGAAACAGAAAACAGATGCGTCTTGTCATACCGCCGACATTTTTATGGCTTATGTCAGAGTTTATTGTATTCCAGCCAAATACATATGATAATAATAAGCTTATGCTAGTAAGTTATCTTTATTTCTGTATTGCAGTATCAGATTTTGCTTTTGATATGTTGGCAAAGATAAACATAAAAGCGATAACAGTTGTTACGGCAGCGGCAGTAGGTTTTGTCGGAATATTTGGAGCTGTACTTACTCTGGGAAGGGAATATGTGTCGGAGTATGAGCTATACAGTAAGGGGTATCTGGAAGCAGCAGAATATATTGAGAAAAATACATCACCTAGTGATATGATACTTACTGCGACAAATCATAATAATGCAATAGCATCACTGACAGGAAGAAGTATAGTCTGTGGTGCAGGAACATTCCTCTATTTTCATGGTGTTGATTGCGGACAGAATGAAGCAGATGTAAAGACAATGTATGAAGTGCCTGAACATAGGGAAGAACTTTTAAACAAATACAATGTAAAATATATTGTAATAGGAGCAAATGAACTTGGGTATAACATTCCTGATTATGATAATCTTATAGCGTCATATGAAGTAGTATTTAATCAGGATAATGTAGTTATATTGAAAAGGTAGTGTTGTAAAAAATTCAAAAAAGAAAGGATACTAAAAAATGAAAAATGTTGTAATAATTGGAGGAGGTCCGGCTGGTCTTACAGCAGGATATGAACTATTAAAGGATAATGATGATATTAAAGTTACGATACTTGAGGAGAGTAAGTCGCTCGGCGGTATATCACAGACAGTAAGATACCACGGCAACAGGATGGATATTGGTGGACACCGTTTCTTTTCAAAAGATGATACGATTATGAAGTGGTGGTCTGATATGCTCCCGGTACAGGGTAAACCGTCTTATGATGATAAGGTGCTCGGTAGAGAAAAAGAGTTTGCAAAAGGCGGTCCTGACCCTGAAAAGGAAGATGAGGTAATGCTTGTCAGGGAGAGGGTTTCAAGAATATATTACAACCGCCATTTCTTTGACTATCCTATATCAATGAAGCCTGAGACTATAAAAAACATGGGACTTTTTACTACATTTAAGGCGGGGATGAGTTATCTTGGCTCATGTATAAAGAAAAGACCTGAGACAAATCTTGAAAACTTTTACATAAACCGTTTTGGAAAAGTATTATACAGTATGTTCTTTGAGGGCTACACGGAAAAACTCTGGGGCAGGCATCCGAGAGAAATATCGGCGGATTGGGGGGCTCAGCGTGTTAAAGGACTTTCTATCCGTGCTATAATTAAAGATATATTTTCTAAGATATTCGGTAAAAAAGATAACTCAAATGCAGAAACCTCACTTATTGAACAGTTCTGGTATCCTAAGTACGGTCCAGGTCAGCTTTGGGAACTTACGGGAGAGAAGATAAAAGAAAAAGGCGGAAGTATCTTATTTGAACATAGTGTAAAAAAGATAAATAAGAAAGATGGTAAGATAGTTTCGGTCATATGTGATACGCCGGATGGTGAAAAAGAAATATCAGGTGATGTATTTATTTCTTCAATGCCTGTAAAAAATCTTGTTGAGGGAATGAACGATGTGCCTGACGATATTATGGATGTGGCAGCAGGACTTCCATACAGGGATTTTGTTACGGTTGGACTTCTTGTAAAGAAACTTGAACTTGTAAATAAAACGGACAAGAAAACATTATCGGATATAGTACCGGACTGCTGGATATATGTTCAGGATAAAGGATACAAACTCGGAAGAATACAGATATTTAACAACTGGTCACCGTATATGGTTGAAAAACCTGAGGACACGGTTTGGATTGGACTTGAATATTTTTGTGCCGAGGGTGATGAATTCTGGAATATGACTGATGAAGAATGTATCGCATTTGCAAAAGATGAGCTAGTGAGAATGGAAGTGATAAAAGCGGATGCAGTCCTTGATGCACACAGGGAGAGAGTAAAGAAAGCATATCCGGCATATTTTGATACATACAGCGATTTTGATAAGCTGGTTACATATTTAGATGGTTATGACAATCTTTTCTGCGTGGGAAGAAACGGTCAGCACAGATACAACAATATGGACCACTCAATGCTTACGGCAATAAATACTGCAAAAGCAATAAAAGACAATGTAACTGATAAAACAAATATATGGAATGTAAATACGGAGAAAGAATATCATGAGTCAAAATAAACAAATGACTGAAAATATAATAAACACGATTGCAAAACATCCGTACCTGTCAATGTTTTTGGTATGTCTTATGGCAAATTTGCTTTGTTTTGGTTCGGAGGGAAATATTCCCCAGAATGCTCTTGATATTGAAATAATGATAGTGCTTATTATTTCGCTGTTGTTTTGTCATTGTATGTTGAAAAATTACGGAGATAAGATAAATTTCATATCAGGTGAGGAAAATAAGATTTCGCATAACGCAATGTTTACGAGTGTACTTGAATATACAGTTCTTTTGCTTTTTGCGGCATACAGATACACCCATTCACAGTATAAGGGGGTATGGATTTTTGTTGTAGGGACAATATTACTGCTGATGTTGTGTGCCTCACTGTACAGTGAAAAATTAAAAATGCAGGTTATATCGTTGGCGATAATAGGAGAGAGCTTTCTTGTAAAATTTTATTATATTTTTTATACTTCAGTCTATACAAGGCAGAATGATGTAGGAGCATTTGGCAGTAATAGCGGACATTTCGGTTATATTGAGTATATCTTATTTAATCATAAACTTCCTGATTTTGATCCGAGGGAAGTCTGGACATTTTGTCATCCGCCACTTCATCATTTCCTGTCTGCCGTATGGATAGGTATAAACCAGTATGTGCTCGGAGTAGACAAGGATGCGTCAAGAGAATCATTGCAGACGCTTACATTGTTTTATTCGATGGTTGTTATCATAGCTGCATATAAAATTTTGAGGTGTTTCAGATTAAAAGGTTTGTCCCTTTATATACCACTTATGATAGTGGCATTTCATCCGTCGTTTACATATCTTGCCGGAAGTGTTAATAATGATATACTTTCAATCGCACTTATGATGTGTGCCATAGTATGCACGATGAGATGGTACGAAGAACAGAATATTAGAAATATTTTAAAGATAGCACTCTGCATAGGTTTTGCAATGATGACAAAACTCTCAGCGGGACTTATAGCACCATCGGTTGCAGTTGTATTTTTATATGTCTTGATAAAAAATGGAAAAAACAACATAAAAAAATATATCATTCAGTTTTCTGCATTTGGAATTGTGTGCGTACCTCTGGGATTGTGGTTTGAGATAAAAAATCTTATTAAATATAAGATGCCGATAACATATGTTCAGGAAGTAGTAAAGGGAACACCACAAGAGTTAGGTGACCAGAAATTTTTAAACAGAATAACAGATTTTTCAGCAAAACATTTTACGAATGTGTTTGAACAGTGGCTCAGTGTGGATGCAAATGGTAAAAAAACAGGATTTAATGAAAATAATCCCATAATAGCTTTGCTTAAAAACTCTATTTTTGGTGAGTATGTAAATAAAAATACATTTGCAGATAATAAGTTTGCATTAGCCTTGTGTAAGCCGTATTTCTGGCTTTGCGTTATTAGTGCCATATCATTATTTGTTATAATGATAATAGCATTAGTTAAGGCAAAAAATATGCAGCCTATATGGAAAATATTTTTTGTGTTGTTTTATGTATTTATGATGCTTAATATATATAAAATGTCCGCTGATTATCCGGTGGTATGCACGATGAATTTTAGATATATAACACCGACCGTTATAGTTCAGGCATTATTTGGTGGAATATGGCTTGCGTCATATGGAGGTCAAGTCGCGAAAGAAAATTGTGGCATTGCATATGGAAAGGCAGATATGCTAAAAGGGAAAGCAGATGATGTGTTTGCAGGAGAAGAAACAGCTATAGCCGAAGAAAAAGAAACTGTTTCGTCGGCAGATGGAAAGACAGGTATGATAGAAGAAAAATCATCTGTTAATGATGAAAGTTTGGATGAAGTTAATAGAAATAAAAAATTAACAGGAAAAATCCTGCTTGCCATGACTTTGATATATGCGGTTATGGGAATTTATATATGGATTGTTATATGTTATAATACAAGAGGATGAAATTATTATTAGATAAATTATGGAGGTTAATTTTGAAAACTTGTATACTTAATGAAATTTCATTGATTGTACCATGTTATAATGAGCAGGAGTCGCTTCCTGTTTTCTTCAATGAGATAAATAAAACAATGAAAACGATGGGCTGTACATACGAATTACTTTTTGTAGATGATGGCTCTTCTGACAATACTCTTGAGATTTTAAAAGCAGCGTCAGAAAATGATCCGCATATACGATATATTTCATTTTCAAGAAATTTTGGCAAAGAAAGTGCAATGTATGCAGGATTTTGCAATGCACATGGTAAATATATTGCAGTAATGGATGCTGACTTACAAGATCCCCCGGCATTGTTGTCTGAAATGCTCCGGCTTATAAAGGAGGATGGATATGACAGTGTTGCTACAAGGCGTATTTCACGAAAAGGCGAGCCTGCAATCAAGAGTTTTTTTGCAAGACAGTTTTACAAACTGATAAATCGTATATCTGATGCCAATATAGTTGATGGTGCTCGTGATTTCAGACTTATGAAGAAGGAAATGGTTGATGTTATAGTATCGATGTCGGAATATAATCGTTTTTCAAAAGGTATTTTTGGCTGGATAGGATTTAAAACATATTGGTTACCTTTTGAAAATCATGAACGCATTGCAGGAGAAACTAAGTGGAGCTTTTGGAAGTTGTTTAAATATGCTATTGAGGGAATTATCAATTTTTCAAATGTTCCATTAAATATCGCATCGTGGTTTGGTATTTTTATGACAGTTATAGATTTCTTCGCAATCATTTTTATTGTTATTCGTAAACTTATATTTGGAGATCCTGTTGCAGGCTGGGCATCTACAGTGTGCATCATAACCTTGATAGGCGGCATACAGCTTTTTTGTATGGGAATTATGGGACAATATATATCTAAGACTTATTCAGAGGTGAAAAACAGACCTCATTATATAGTTTCAGAAAGCAGCTTAGATGATATAGAAAAAATAAAATGATTTATGTTTACGGTAAGCCGGATATTCACAGTCGGTGGTGCTGGCTGATGATGTAAATAAGAATGGCATAAAAATTAATATGCCATTCTTATTTAAAATTATTAATGAAATGAGAGGATATTCAATGAAGGTTAAAACTGTGAAATCAGGGAAAATATACAAAGATTTTCCTATGTTTATAAGTGTATTTATATTGGCAGAATTAATGATGCTTTATATTTTGAAAAATAATGGTTTTTATCCGTTTGGTACAAAATCAATGCTTATAATGGATATGAAAAATCAGTATGTTGAATTTATAACTTCTCTTAGAAATATTATAAGAGGAGAAGATTCAATATTTTTTTCATGGTCACATTCTATGGGAGGAAATTATATAGGTGTTTTTGCTTATTATATTGCAAGTCCGTTTTCTTTTTTAACATTGCTTTTTTCAGTTGAAAAGATGCCTGTTGCCATTGAGTTTCTCACATGTTTAAAAATCGGACTATGTGGTATCAGTTTTTGTATATATGCTAAATATCTTTTTGACAAGTATAATGCAAAGTCAAAAATATTAAATATATGCTTAATAATTCCATCAATATGTTATGCTTTTATGTCATATACAATGGTATATTCGCTAAGTATCATGTGGCTGGATGCAGTTATTTTTTTGCCGCTTATACTTATGGGGCTTGAAAAAATATTTGATGGTTCAAAGGGACTTCAGTATGTTCTGTGTCTTACTTTTTTATTTATAAGTAATTATTATACTGGATATATGGTTGCTATTTTTACCGGACTTTATTTTATTATAAAAATCGTAAGTGAATATGATATTTCAAAAAGAAATATAAAAAAAGAGCTGTCAATTTTGATACATTTTATAATGACAAGCCTTATGTCTGCCGCATTGGCTGCACCATTGCTATTAGCTTCTTTAAAGGATTTAATGTCAGGAAAACTTTCGGATGTATATACAGGTTATGAACCTGCTGAAAGTACAAACTTTGTGTTTGCAAAAATATTTACCAAGTTCTTATATGGAAAATATGACAGCATTACGAATACAGGACTTCCGGCAATATATTGCGGCATCGTGATAATTATTTTTGCAGTGTTGTTTTTCTTCATGAAAAATATAAATATCAGAGAAAAAATCGGTATGATACTATTGATATGTCTGTTTTTATTGAGCTTTTATTTTGTTGAACTTGACAAGGTGTGGCACGGATTTCAATATCCAAACTGGTTTCCATACAGGTATGCTTTTTTGTTTAGCTTTACATTGATTTATATGGCACTTCGTACACTTATATCAATTGATTTAAGTCAGGCAAAGTTGAAAATGCATTTGTTGGAAATTATACCAAAATATGTGTATAAAATGGCTGCATTTATTATAATTGTTGGTGTTTTATTTGAAATGGCAAATAATGGTGCAATTCTTATAAAGGGACTTGGAAATGAATTTGGCTATGGCGAAATGGAAGAATACACATCATTTATAAGGAAGACAAAACCGTTGGTTGATGGTATAAAAAAGAATGACAATGATTTATACAGAATAAACCAGCGATATGATTATTCGAAAAATGATGCAATGCTTCTTGGTTATCATGGTATGACACATTATTCATCAGCATTTAATGCGTATATAAATAATCTTATACCTAAACTTGGTCTTGGTCAGAGTTATTTTTGGAATTCAGGATATTCGTCAACTCCGCTTACAGATAGTATATTTGGATGTAAATATACGATAAGTGATGAAACAATGCCGGCATCATGCTATACGCAGCTTGATACTACAGCAGAAGGCGGAAGCAGTTATAAAAATGACATGGCACTTCCTTTTGTGTATGCTGTATCAGATAAATGTACTGAACCTGATTTAAATCAGCTGGGAATTTTTGCAAATCAGAACAATTACCTTTCATCTGTTACCGGAACTACTGTAAATTATTTTACAGGCTGTCAGTTTAGTGTTAAACAGGATACTGCAAATACATGGACTTATAGCATACAGGCAGTTTCAGATAATCCTATGTATTTATATATGCAGTCAAATGCAGGCTATGCGGATGTTTATGTAAACAACAACCGCATAAGTGATTATTTTTCAGAACGAAAAACAGGTGCACTTTATCTTGGCGATTTTACCACAGGACAGACGGTGACTGTTCAGGTAGTGGCTGCTGATGACGGAAATACTTACTCACAGACATTTACGGATATTGTACAATTGGATGTGGCGGCACTTAAAAATACAACGGCTTCATTGCAAAAGCACGGTTTGAAAATAAAAAAGCAAAATGGCAATAGTATTTCAGGTGAGATAATATTGGATAATGGGCAAAATCAAATTATGACTTCTATTCCATATGATGAGGGGTGGACAATATATATTGATGGGGAAAAAGCAGACTATACAAAATATGCAGGCTCATTTATCAAATTTGACTGTTCATCAGGAAAGCATACCATAACAATGAAATATGTATCACCAGGATTTTATCAGGGAGTAATTGTCGGAATAATCGGCTTGCTCGCATTTGCATTTGTATTTATACTGCATCCTATGAGAAAAAGCAGAGAAAATAAAATTGCCATGACATTATAGATAAGGGAGAAAGATAAAAACAAGCTATTTTGAGCACTTCAGAGTGGCTTGTTTTTCTTTACAGAAAAACACTTCAATGTTAGAATGTAGCTAAATAATACAATAGAAAATAACAGGAGTTTACAACGAGAGCACATATAATATAGCAGGAGGATGGATATGGCAAGAACGGT
>OCHA01001601.1_pt1 | contig 16349 bp, 15 predicted proteins | sample 1538591 | NCBI WGS metagenome assembly OCHA01 (sample SAMN04571710, study PRJEB22368) | human gut metagenome | biome: human gut; material: stool | host: Homo sapiens | place: Luxembourg | collected 2012-09-06 | reverse complement strand
CGGGACAGAGAGAAGTTCCAACAGGCAGAGCTTGCACTGTCGGCAGGCGGAAAAGAGAAGGCGTATGTTCAGAAGTTCTACCTTTATATGAACCTGACAAAGCCGTCGGAGAAGCTGAAGATTTATTATAGTAAGGTGTCCGCAGACGGAAAATCCCAGCGGCCGTCTTATCTGATACAGGAATTATTAAGACTGTATCCGGAATTAAAGGTACAGGACGAAGAAGAAAAAGAACTGCGGGAAAAGGAACTGACCGAGAAAACGGGAATGGCTTATCTGATCCGTGGACTGCAGGAGAAGAATCTGGATCTTACCTGGCAGGAATTGTATACGTGGTATCAGAAAGATCCCGGATGGAAAGCTGTGGTGGACCGTCTGCTACATGCATGGTATTACAGACGTCCGGATGATCCACTGTCGGAACGTGTGGCAAGAGAGCTTTATGGTGAGAATTTTGAAGGAAGCATCACGAGAATGGAGCGGTATGCGACCTGTGCGTGTGCACACTTCCTTGCATACGGACTCCGTCTGAAGGAACGTCCGGTGTATGAATTTAAGGCGGTGGACCTTGGAAATGTCTGCCACAGTGCATTGGAACTATTTTCGAAAAAAGCATCAGAGGCGGGCGGTTGGACAGCATTGTCAGAAGAAGAACGGAAAGAACTGATCGATGCATGCGTGGAGGAAGCAATTACGGATTATGGCAATTCTGTATTATACAGTACGGCGAGAAATGAGCAGCTGATCGTGCGTATGAAGCAGATGCTGGAGAGAACCGTGTGGGCACTTACGAATCAGCTGAAAGCAGGGGATTTTGTGCCGGAAGCCTATGAACTTCGTTTCTTCGGGGGAAAGATTGACCGTGTTGATATATGTGAGGCGGAAGATCGGGTATATGTCAAAGTTATGGATTATAAGACCGGAAGCAAGGTATTTGATGTGGTTGCCCTGTATCATGGCCTGCAGTTACAGCTTATGATCTATATGGATGCGGCGGTTGCATTTCAGAAAAAACGCCATCCGGATAAAGATGTAATCCCGGCGGGCGTGTTCTATTACCGCATTCAGGATCCGTTGGTAGATAAGACAGAAGAGAAAGAAGAAGCGGAGCGGGCAGTCCTGAAACAATTAAAACCGGATGGGATCATTCCGCTTGAGACAGAGATACTGAAGCATCTGGATCACAATGCTTCGGGTGAGTCTCTGGCGGTTCCGGTAAAATATAACAAGAATGGCAGTGTATCGGGATATTCCAAAGTGGTTGCAGGAGAAGATTTTTCTGCGATGATGATGCATGCAAAAAGGCAGATGGAAGATGCAAGAACAAAGATATTGAATGGTGAAGTGGGAGCACATCCTTATAAGCGCGGCCAGGAAAGCGGCTGTGATTACTGTCCGTACCGGCATGTCTGTGGATTCGATGTTAAGATCCCTGGATATGAATACCGTGATATCGGAGCGATGGGAAAAGAAGAGGCTATGGCGGCGATGCGGATAGAGCAGAGTGAGGCAGAGCAGAGCGGGAAAGGAGGAAATTAAGTATGGGTGTGAAATGGACCGAAGAACAGCAGAAAGTCATACAATTGAGGAATCGTAACATTCTGGTATCGGCAGCAGCAGGTTCCGGAAAGACGGCTGTTCTGGTGGAACGTATCATTACGATGCTGACAGAAGATGATCCTCCGGTGGATGTAGATAAGCTCCTGATCGTGACATTTACCGAGGCGGCAGCCTCAGAGATGAAAGAAAGGATCCGTCTTGCAATCGAGAAGAAACTGACGGAATACCCGGAAGATGAGCATTTGAAACAACAGGCAACCCTGATCCATAATGCGCAGATCACAACCATCCACAGCTTCTGTCTTTCTGTGATCCGCGATCATTTTCATGCGATTGATATTGATCCGGGATTCCGGATCGGTGAAGAAGGAGAACTGAAGCTGTTAAGACATGATGTACTGGAGGAGATGCTGGAGGAGAAATATCAGGAAGGAAGTAAACGTTTTCTTGATTTTACGGCAGCTTACAGCACCGGAAGAGATGATAAAAAGATTGAAGATCTGATATTGAAGATCTATGAATTTTCCAGAAGTTATCCGGATAGTGAAGAATGGCTGGATTCCTGTGTGAAAGTATATGGAATACCGGATGTGAAGACGCTGGAAGAAAGCAGCTTCATGAAAAAAGTGATGACAGATATCCGGAAGAATCTGGATGATGCAAGAGAACTGCTGGCTCATGCGGAGAAGATCGCATTAAGTCCGGATGGTCCGGCGGTGTATGAGGCAACGCTGGATAAAGACATGCAGGTGATCGAGGAGCTGTCCGGGATTCCGTCTTATAAGAAGATGGCAGAAGCATTTGCGAATGTAAAATGGGCAAGGATTGCGGCAAATAAAGATAAGACGGTATCGGAAGAAAAGATTGAGCAGGTTAAGAAGATCCGTGAACTGGTAAAAGGAATTGTAAAGAATATCAGCGGGCAGTATTTTTATGAAAGTCCGCAGGAACTGGTAGAGGATCTGAAACTGTGTGCTCCGGCGATGGAAGAACTGGGAGATCTTGTGCGGCTGTTTGCGGAGAAGTTTGAGGAGCAGAAGCGTGCACAGAATATGATCGACTTTTCGGATATGGAACAATATGCACTGCGGATCCTGACAGAGAAGACTGAAGCGGGATTTGGACCGTCAAAAATAGCGGAAGAATACCAGAAGCAGTTTCAGGAGATCATGATCGATGAATATCAGGACAGCAACCTGATCCAGGAAGCAATCCTTACCAGTGTATCGACCTGCAGAAACGGAAGGTATAATATCTTTATGGTTGGAGATGTAAAGCAGAGTATATACCGGTTCCGTCTGTCGAGACCGGAATTATTCCTGGAGAAATTCCACACGTATAATATAGAAGAAAGTCAGACCCAGAGGATTGATCTGCACAGGAATTTCCGAAGCCGGAAGGAAGTACTGGAAGGTGCCAATGCGATATTCCGGCAGATCATGACGGAGAAACTGGGCGGGATTGTCTACGATCAGCAGGCAGCACTATATCCGGGAGCAGAATATCCGGAGACGGAGAATCTGGAGACAGAGATTTTGGTGATGGACAGTGATCTGGATGGATATCAGGAAATTGATACAGTGGAAGAGGAAAATAACACTGGCAATACGGAGAAAGATACAGAAAAAGGAATTACTTCCGAGAGAGAACTGGAAGCCCGTATGATCGCAATGCGTATCCGGGAACTTCTGCGGTCACAGAAAGTTACGGATAAGGAGACCGGAGAGTTAAGAAATGTCCGTTATTCGGATATTGTGATCTTGACAAGAAGTATTAAGGGATTTGCCGATGTATTTACGGAAGTGCTGAACCGTGAAGGGATCCCGACTTATGCGGGAACCAGTGAAGGATATTTCCAGACACAGGAGATCGGCGTGCTTCTGGATTATCTGAGGGTTCTGGATAACCGGAGACAGGATATTCCGCTGGCAGCAGTACTAAGCTCGGCATTTGCGGAAATGACAGACGAAGAGATGGCAGAGATCCGGTGCGCGTATCCAGATAAGCCATTCTATGAGAGTGTGGCAGAGTACAGAGCACATGGAAGTGAACAAAAGATCCGGGAAAAGCTGGAACGGTGTCTGGGAGAGATGGACGAATTACGTAAAATTGTGCCATATACTCCGATGCATGAGCTTTTATGGAAGATACTGGATCGAACCGGATATGGAGATTATGTGGCAGCGATGCCCGGCGGCGCACAGCGCAGCGCGAATCTGAATATGCTGATCGAAAAAGCCAGGGCATACGAAGCAACCAGCTATAAAGGATTGTTTCACTTTGTAAGATATATCGAACAACTGCAGAAATACGATGTGGATTATGGTGAAGCTAGTATTGAAGATGAACATGCGGATACGGTGCGCGTAATGACGATCCACAAAAGTAAAGGTCTGGAGTTTCCGGTTGTGATCGTTGCAGGAATGGGAAAACGTTTTAATATGCAGGATGCAAGAAGTGCAGTGGCACTCCATGCCGGTATGGGAGTCGGACTGGATGTGGTGAATCTGGAATATCGTACGAAGATTCCAAGTATCATCAAGAAAGTGATACAAAAAGAGGAAGCACTCGAGAGTCTGGGGGAGGAACTGCGTGTGTTATATGTGGCCCTGACGCGTGCAAAAGAGAAGTTGATCATTACTGGAACACTTTCAAAACCAGAGGATAAGATTACCGGATATCAGATGTTCGGAGAAAACGCAGACGGAATATTATCATTCTCTCAGCTTAGCCATGCTTCCACATACTGGGACTGGATACTTCCGGCGGTATTAAAATGTCAGAAAGAAGAACTGTTCAGACTTCAGATCCTGCATATGGAGGATGTGGTAAAAGAAAGCATAGAGGAAGAAGAAAAGAGCGGTCTTTCAAGAGCCATTCTTGAAAACTGGAATGTAGAAGAAATCTATGAACCGGAACTGCACGAGATGATGCAGGAACAGTTCGCATTTTCTTATCCATATGAAAAGAGCAGTGAAAGAAAGCTGAAATTCACCGTTACAGAATTGAAAAAAAGAGCTTATGAGATTGCAGTGGATGGCGGTCAGGAAGAGCTTGAAGAACAAGGGGCTTTATTATACGAAGAACCGGAAGTGGTGCCGCTTTTGCCAAAATTCATGCAGCAGGAAGAGGGACTGAAAGGAGCGCCGAGAGGTACGGCGTATCACCGTGTAATGGAACTGTTAGACTTTGCTGATATGGAGAGTGTCCTGGTTGTGAATGGCGGGACAGCAGAAAATAATGGCAGAGATAAGAACGAAAAGACTGGAATGCAAGAGTCGTGGAAGCAGTGGTTCACCGGATGGCTGGAGAAACAGGTCAGAATAGGAAGGATAGAAGAAGAGGCAGCAGCATGTGTCTGCTGGACAGATATTCTGGGATTTCTGCAATGTGATCCGGGAAAACGAATGCGGGAGGCAGCCGGAAACAAGAAGCTTTGGAGAGAACAGCCATTTGTACTCGGAATTAATGCAAAAGAGCTGTATCCGGAGGAAGAAGACGGGGAACTGATCCTGGTACAGGGAATCATTGATGCTTATTTTGAAGAACCGGATGGAATCGTTGTACTGGATTACAAGACGGATAAGGTAAGCAGAGGGAAAGAACTGGCAGAGAAATATCAGGAGCAGCTGCGCTATTATGCTAAGGCACTGGAACAGATGACTGGAAAAAAAGTGAAGGAAAAGATTATATATTCATTTACTTTGAAGAAAGAAATTTATATAAAATAAGAAAGAAAATTTAATAACTATAGTAGAATACCAGAAATCAAGAAGCATATCTAAAGCAAAGATGTGCTTCTTTTTAGTTGCAATGCGTTCGAATGGCGGATGATCGGTATCTTACAATTTTGTAACATACATAATATGTGTTGACATACTATATTATACGCCGTATAATATGTGTAACAAAATAATATTAGATAGTGATGCGAAAGGGAGTGAGAGCATGGTTTTTAATACAGGTGCGGCTCTTCTGGATGCAATTGTGCTGGCGGTAGTATCGCGGGAAGATGAAGGAACTTATGGGTATAAGATTACGCAGGATGTAAGAAAGGCGATTGATGTATCAGAGTCTACATTATATCCGGTTCTTCGGAGGCTGCAGAAAGGGGAATATCTGGAAGTCTATGACAGGCAGTTTGACGGAAGAAACAGACGTTACTATAAAGTAACAGAAAATGGAAGAACGCAGCTTGCCATGTATCAGAAAGAATGGAAAGAATATTCCGGGAAGATCAGCGAATTGTTTGAGGGAGGTAGACTAGAATGAACAGAATAGAATTTATGGAGACGCTGTCCAGACTGCTTCTGGATATTCCGGAAGAAGACCGGATCGATGCGTTGAAGTATTATAATGATTACTTCGATGATGCAGGATCAGAAAATGAACAGAATGTTATAGAAGAACTGGAAAGTCCGGAAAAAGTAGCGATGAAGATCAAAGCGGACAGGGAAGATACAGAGGACAGTCAGAAAACTGAAAAAAGAAACGCAGAAGAGATTGGTAAAGATGCAGAAGGAAGCACGGCGTATTCCGAAGAAAAAGCCCAGAACAGTAAAGAAAATGCATACCAGTATTATCAGGAAGATACATGCAGAGAAGAAAAAGATAATAAGATATATCAGGATAATGAGGTTTATGGCTATGAGGAACATCAGGAGAAGAAGCCGTGGACGAATAAATGGTTAAAATGGGCTATGATCGTGGCAATCGTTGTGATCGGATTTCCAGTCGTGATACCACTCGCGGTCGGACTTCTGGCGTTAATTGCAGGAATCGTGATCGCGGTATTCTGTGTATTCGCAGCGATCGTAGTTGCGTTTGCAGCAGTGGTGATGGTCGGTGTTGTACTTTTTGCGGCAGGGATCGGATGTATGATCGCCAATCCCGGCGTAGGGCTGGCAGTTCTTGGAGCAGGACTGATGGCAGTTGTAATGGGAATGATTGGAACTGTAGTCGGCGTAAGGCTCTGTATTATTGTATTTCCGGGGATCATCAGAGGAATTGTATATATTTTAAGAAAATTATTTCACAGAAAGGCGGTGGCATAAAAGATGAAGAAACGATGGAAAATATTCTGGATCGTGTGTGGTTCGATGTTTCTGGTCGGAATCATATGTTGTTCGGTTTCGTGGGGAATGGGAACGACCCTGACAGATATCGCACGTCAATTCCCATATGGAATCGGTTGGATATCGGAAGATGAATCGTATGATTATCTGGAAGATGAAGACTGGGAAGATGAAGACTGGGAAGATGATGCAGATGAGGAAGATGTAGATGATGATCAGGACGAAGAAGATGATCAAAATGAACAGAAGCAGGAAGAAACAGCAGCATCACAGGAGAAAGAGACGATGAAAGATGCAACAGGAATTATAGAAGGAAACGGAAAGGCTGCATATCAGAATATCCGGGAGATAAAGAGTACAGTATGTGCAGGAAGGATTCATCTGAAAACACAGCCGGATACAGATGAGATTACCGTAGAAAGTAAAGACACACATAAAAAACTTGGCTTCCGTGCATATGCAAAGGATGGAATTTTATACTTGACATCGAATAAAAAAAATACAAAGATCAAGAATGTAGGAAAAGGATCAATCACCGTGACACTTCCTGCAGATATAGAGTTGGAAGAAGTAGAACTGAACCTGAAGGCAGGAGAATTAAAAGCAGAACAGATTTTTGCCAAAGATCTGGAGGTAAATGCCGGAGCGGGAGAAGTGAATATTCTGGAATTTTCAGCCGATAAAGCAGAATTCAAATGTGGAGCCGGTTCCGTCACTGCAACAGGCGATGCAAAAGTAAAAATTGATGCGGACTGTGGCGTAGGTGAAATTAATTTAAAGGTAAAAGGAAACCAGAACGATTATAATTATGATCTGGACTGTGGTATCGGAGAGATTCAGTGTGGCGATTACAGTTTCTCTGGTTTCGGCAGAGAGAATAGTATTAACAATGGTGCAGACAAGAAAATGGATATCGACTGCGGTATCGGATCTATTAATGTAACATTTATGGAACAGATGTAAATCGGCATGCGTTCGAAAGGAGCTGCCGGTGGCAGGTCCTGTAGATGCAGACAGATCCGGGAAGCAGGCAATATAAACGGAGCATGTATCGCACATTATATTAGGAATATGGAGGATAGAATCATGGAAGGAAAAAGACTATACAGATCAAGAAAAGACAGAATGATATGCGGAGTATGCGGTGGAATTGCGAACTATTTCAATATAGATCCGACACTTGTAAGACTGGCATTTGTGCTGATAGCGATGGGAGCAGGATCGGGAATCCTGGCTTATATTGTGGCGGCAATTATCATACCGGATGATCCGGAAGAATATTAAGAAGCGTTTATCGGGAAATGAGAAAAAACTGTGATGTATGAAAGGGCAGAAAAGGTGGCATACTGATAAAAAACGAAAGGAACCGATCATATGTCATCAAAAAAGAAAACACCGATACGTCTGGAAGACCTCACGCCTGATGAAAAAGTTAAATACGAGATTGCAGAAGAATTAGGATTTCTCGACCGGGTAATGAAGGATGGGTGGAAATCACTTACGTCTAAGGAAACAGGAAGAATCGGCGGTCTGATCACGAAAAAGAAACGACAGAATGGAAACAGTGACAAAAATGACAAAAATATTACGAATGTTAATTAGTATGAAGATTATGTAATAAAGGTTGAAAAGGGAATATCCATTTGCTATAATCGAAAAACTGGTAAAAGAGTTAGCAGGTGAGGATATGAACGAAAAGATTAATGTTTTAAATGTGAATATAGACAGCTGTACAGCCAAAGAAGCCATGAAAGAAACAATTGCTTTTCTGGAGACGGAACCTGTAAGCGTAATAGAAGTCGTATCGGTAGACGGTCTGATGCAGATGAATGATCTTCCGGAACTTAAGGAAAAGCTGAATGAATTTGATCTGGTCCTTCCGGGAGAAGAGCTGATCCTGGAAACGGCGGAAGAAGCAAGGATGCCAAAAGAAATCGACATGAGCTTATATCTGAAGATGTTCATGAGATATCTGCATAAAAACCATAAAAGGATTTATCTTCTGGTGGAATCGGAAGAGGAAGGTCAGGAAGCGTTCCGGTATATGCAGAAAGCTTACAGTGGAATTCAACTGATAGGTCTTGCGAAAGTATCGGCTGAAGGAAGAGCAGATGATATGCTGGTGAATGCGATCAATGGAAGTGAAGTAGACTGTATCCTTTCAGCGTTATCAACACCGCTTCAGGAGGATTTTATCGCAAAAAACAGGAATCTTCTGGATGCCAGAGTGTGGATCGGAGTGGGGCAAAAGATATTTGCTGCGCGTAAACCGGGATTAGGACAGGGAAAAATCGCCAAATATCTGCTGAATCATTTTTTTAAGAGAGAAATGGAAAAAAATAAGCTGAAATCACAATCCTAAGAAAAATATAAGAAATTTGTTTCGTCACTATGTCCATGAGATAAATGTGTACAAATTGTAAAAAAACTGAGGAAATCACCAAAAAAGTGTGATTTCCTCTTTATTTTTTTGGTCATATATATTAAGATAGAATTTAACAGTATACATTTTGAAGATTTATGGAGTGAATTTGTTGTGGAAAATGTATATTGAAAAGAGTGGAGGAGATGGAATATGATATCTAATCAAATACTTCAAAACACAATTGAAGGATTGAAAGGGATTACACGAATTGACTTTTGCGTGATGGACACAGACGGTAAATCTCTTGCAAGCACATTTTCAGAACAGGAGAACTATGTAGAGGAGGTTGTCTCCTTTGTTGAATCCCCGGCAGACAGTCAGGTCGTACAGGGATATCAGTTTTTTAAGATTTTTGACGAACATCAGTTAGAATATATCCTTCTTGCGAATGGAGGAAGTGACGATGTTTACATGGTAGGCAAGATTGCTGTCTTCCAGATTCAGAATCTTCTTGTAGCATATAAAGAAAGATTTGATAAAGATAATTTCATTAAAAACCTGTTGCTGGATAATCTGCTGCTGGTAGATATTTACAACCGTGCCAAGAAGTTACATATTGACACAGAAGTAAGACGTGTTATCTTTATTATTGAAACAAAGCACGAAAAAGATACGAATGCGCTCGACAATGTAAGAAATCTTCTTGGCAACCGTACCAGAGATTTTGTGACGGCTGTTGATGAGAAGAATATTATCGTTGTAAAAGAACTGGAACCAAACGATGGTCATGCAGAATTGGAAAAGATTGCAGAGAACATGTATACACTTCTGAAAGAAGATGGAGAAGAAGATGTTCTGATCGCATACGGAACCGTTGTGAATGATATCAAAGAAGTTTCAAAATCATACAAAGAAGCAAAACTGGCGCTTGATGTCGGAAAGATATTCTTTAGTGAACGAAGCGTGATTGCGTACAGTGCTTTGGGAATTGGACGTCTGATCTATCAGCTTCCGATTCCGCTTTGCAAGATGTTCATACGTGAGATTTTTGAGGGGAAGTCGCCGGATGATTTTGATGAGGAGACATTGACAACGATCAATAAATTCTTTGAGAATAATCTGAACGTATCAGAGACATCCAGACAATTATATATACACCGTAATACACTGGTATACAGACTGGACAAACTGCAGAAGAGCACCGGTCTGGATCTTCGTGTGTTTGAAGACGCCATTACATTCAAGATCGCACTGATGGTTGTGAAGTATATGAAGTACATGGAGTCACTGGAGTATTAATAATCAGGAGGAACATATGATTGAACTAAGAGAAGTAACGAAAGAGTACTCAAAAGGGGTTGCAGCCCTGAATGGAATCAATCTGAAGATTGAACAGGGTGAATTTGTGTTTATTGTAGGAGACAGTGGTTCGGGTAAGTCTACTTTGATCAAACTTATTATGAAAGAACTGGAACCTACTTCTGGAACGATTATCGTAAATGGCAATAACTTAAGCCGTATGAAACATCGGAAGGTTGCGATGTACAGAAGAAATATCGGTGTCGTGTTCCAGGATTTCCGTTTGTTAAAAGACCGCAATATCTATGAAAATATTGCGTTTGCACAGAGAGTAACGGAGACACCTACGAGAATAATCAAGAAAAAAGTACCGGCGGCATTGTCACTGGTAGGGCTTGCCCAGAAATACAAAGCATTTCCAAAGGAATTATCCGGTGGTGAACAGCAGCGTGTTGCGATTGCGAGAGCAATCGTAAATGAGCCTGCGATTCTTCTTGCGGATGAGCCTACCGGTAACCTGGATCCGACAAACTCATGGGAGATCATGAAGCTGTTGGAAGAAGCAAATGACAGAGGAACTACGGTTCTGGTCGTTACACATAACCAGGAAATCGTTAATGAGATGCAGAAGCGCGTTGTTACAATGAAGAAAGGTGTTATTGTAAGCGACGAGAAAAAAGGTGGGTACAAGCATGAGAATTAGTACAATAGGATATTCGATGAAACAAGGAGTTAAGAACATCCGAAGAAATAAGTTGTTTTCCATTGCTTCTATTGCGACAATGGCGGCGTGTATTTTCCTGTTCGGACTGTTCTATTCCATTGTTGTAAACTTTAATTATATGGTGGAAAAAGCAGAAGAGGGTGTTGCAATCACGGTATTCTTCAACGAAGATACGACACAGGAACAAAAAGATGCAATCGGTGCCAAACTCAAGAAAGAAGACGGGGTACTGAAAGTCAATTATGTAAGTGCAGATGATGCATGGAATAAGTTCAAAGACCAGTATTTTGGAGAATCAAGTGATCTGGCTGAGGGATTCAAAAGTGATAACCCGCTTGCTAATTCTGACAACTATGAAGTATATCTTTCCGATGTGTCAAAACAGAAAGATATTGTATCTTTTGCAAAATCACTGGATGGTGTACGAAAAGTCAATAAGTCGGATGTGGTAGCAAAGACACTTACCAGCGTGAATAAACTGGTCGGATATGTGTCTGTGGCGATCATTGCAATCCTACTTGCGGTATCCATTTTCCTGATCAGTAATACTGTCACCATGGGTATTACAGTAAGACGTGAAGAAATCGCGATCATGAAATATATTGGAGCGAAGGATGGATTCGTCCGTGCACCGTTCGTGATCGAAGGTGTGATCATCGGTGCTGTGGGAGCAGTTATTCCGCTGATACTTCTGTATTTTATGTATAACAAAGCAATTACATATATTATGACGAGATTCAGTCTTCTGAATAATATCGTAGATTTCCTTCCGGTAGCAACTGTTTACAGAACATTACTTCCAATCGGTATTGCATTAGGAGTAGGTATTGGTTTTGTGGGAAGTTTCTTCACAATCCGTAAGCACCTGAAAGTGTAATGGTTCTGGCTCGGAAAGGAGCAACATATGATAAATAGAAAGAAGATGGTAAGTCTTTTACTGACGCTGACGCTTGTGAGCGGAATGTTCGTACAGACGCATGCGGCAGAAATAGATGATACGAAAAAAAAGGCAGAAGAATTAGAGCAGAAAAAGAAGACTGCAGAGAGTGAAGAGGCATCTCTGACGGATCAGTTGAAAAAGCTGGTGGAAGAGATGGAAAGCACGAAGAAAAAGATTTCTACAAAAGAAAATGAAATCTCAGATAAAGAAGACGAACTGATCCTGGCAAAGGCAGATGAGAATGATCAGTACGAGAACATGAAAAAGAGAATCCGTTTTATGTATGAGAATGGAAATACCGGATTTGTTGAGATTTTGTGTTCTTCCAAATCAATCGGCGAATTTCTGAACAATGCGGAATATATCAGTACAATATCCGGTTATGATAGAAATATGCTGGTAGAATTTCAAAAAGTTGTGACGAATGTAGAAAATCAGGAAGCAGAACTTAAGAAAGAATATGCAAAACTGCAGACAATGCAGGACGACCTGATCGAAAAACAGGATAATGTAAATGAGTTGCTGACAAGCAAACAGAGTGAAATCCAGTCTCTGGACAGCGAGCTTGGAGACACGAAGAATAAACTGGCACAGCTTGAGGCTGCCGCTGCAGAGGCTGAGAGAAAGCAGAAAGAAGCCGCAGAAGCGGCTGCGGCTGCGAAACAGGCTGCAGCAGCAAAGAAGAATACAAGCTCGTCCGGTTCAACATCCGGATTAGCGGGGGGATCAGTGGTGTCTGGAAATGGTACGTTTGCACATCCTTGCCCGGCAGGATATATTTCCAGTACATTTGGGTACAGAACGCAGCCGATCGCGGGTGCAAGTACGAACCACAAAGGAATTGATTTTGCGGCAGCAACCGGAACACCGATCTATGCAGCGGCAGCAGGAACTGTAATTTCAGCCGGATATGCAGGAAATGCAGGCAACCTGCTGGTAATCAACCATGGAAATGGACTGCTGACTTATTATATGCATTGCAGTAAGATTTATGTAAGTGCAGGACAGACAGTCAGCAAGGGACAGAATGTTGCGGCAGTCGGAACGACAGGCAATTCGACAGGACCACATTTACATTTTCAGGTTATGCTGAATGGAACACCGGTGAATCCAGCAAACTATCTGTAACAGTGAACAGATCATAGTAAGAGGCAGATAAATGAAAAACAAAAAAAGTTTTTTGAAAGGGGCGCTTTGTGGCGCCCTTGCTATGTTATTGGTGGCAGGACTTGTATCCTGCGGATTGAGTAAAAGTAATAGTGATATTACGACGAAAACGGATGAAAAGATATCGGAGTTACAGAATCTGATCGAGAAGCATTATATGGGAGACGTAAAAGAGAAGAATCTGGAAGATGGTATCTATAAAGGGTATATCAATGGACTGCATGATCCGTATTCGGTATATTACAACAAGAAAGAGACGAAAGAATTATATGAATCGACCGGCGGGGAATATTCTGGAATCGGTGCGGTGATGTCTCAGAACACGGAGACTGGGGTGATTACCCTGGTTCAGATATATAAGGATTCTCCGGCTGAAAAAGCAGGACTTAAGGACAATGATATCTTATATAAGGTCGAAGGAAAAGAAGTAACAGGAAAAGATCTTTCGAAAGTTGTAAGTAAAATAAAAGGCGAAAAAGGAACAACAGTAGAACTTACCGTATTAAGAGGAGAAGATGCGAAGGAGGTAACTGTGACTGCTACAAGAGATACTGTGCAGGCACAGACGATAGAGTATAAGCTGATGGATGACAAGATCGGTTATATCAGAGTGTCTGAATTCGATACAGTAACCTATGACCAGTACAAAGAAGCACTGGATGATCTTGAGAAGCAGGGGATGACAGGATTAGTGGTGGATCTGCGTAATAATCCGGGAGGCTCACTCAGCACCGTATGTGATATGCTGGATCTGATGCTGCCAAAGGGACTGATCGTCTATACGGAAGACAAAGATGGCAAAAAGACAGAGATGAAATCTGATGAAGAGCATCAGTTTACCAAGCCGCTGGCAGTTCTGGTAAATGGCAACAGTGCCAGCGCATCGGAAATCTATTCCGGTGCGATCCAGGATTATGGAACCGGTAAGATTGTAGGAACCCAGACATATGGAAAGGGTGTTGTACAGCAGATTTTTGATCTGGATGACGGAACAGCTGTAAAACTTACGATTGCGGAGTATTTTACTCCAAAGGGAAGAAGCATTAATGGAAAAGGAATTACACCGGATGTAAAAGTGAAATACGAAAGTAATGAGGCAGATCCGGAAGCAGATAATCAGCTTGAAAAAGCAGTAGAGACAGTAAAGGCGCAGATGAAGTAATGGTGTGCCGGCAATGACATGGCAGAAGAAGAGTTTGGAAGGGAATGCAGATAGGCATTCCCTTTTAGTATGCCTTATGGTAAAATATAAATAATGTAAAATTAAGATGATACATGTAAAATAGGAGGAAAAGACATTGATTAATCAGTTAGTAGCCAACATAAAGAAGACAGGAGCACCGATCGTAGTAGGTCTGGATCCAATGTTAAACTACATTCCGGAACAGGTTCAGCAGAAAGCGTTTGCAGAGTATGGTGAGACACTGGAAGGAGCAGCAGAAGCCATCTGGCAGTTCAATAAAGAAATCGTAGACAAGACATATGATCTGATCCCAGCAGTAAAACCACAGATCGCGATGTATGAACAATTCGGTCTTCCGGGACTTGCAGCATTTAAGAAGACGGTAGATTACTGTAAGGAAAAAGGACTGGTTGTCATCGGAGATATAAAAAGAGGAGATATTGGTTCTACATCTGCTGCTTATGCGGTTGGTCATATTGGAAAAGTGAAAGTAGGAAGCAAGACATATGCACCATTTGACGAAGACTTTGTAACAGTCAACCCATACCTTGGTTCAGACGGAGTGAATCCGTTCCTGGACGTATGCAAAGAAGAGAAGAAGGGAATCTTTGTCCTGGTTAAGACTTCCAATCCATCCAGCGGGGAATTCCAGGATCAGAAGATAGATGGTCGTCCGCTGTATGAACTGGTCGGAGAGAAAGTGGCTGCATGGGGATCAGAAGTCATGGGTGATGAGTACAGTTATGTAGGAGCAGTAGTAGGAGCAACTTATCCGGAGATGGGAAAAGTACTTAGAAAAGTAATGCCGAAGGCATATATCCTGGTTCCTGGCTACGGTGCACAGGGTGGAAAAGGAAAAGATCTGGTACATTTCTTTAATGAGGATGGACTGGGAGCAATCGTGAACTCTTCGAGAGGAATCATTGCGGCATACAAGCAGGAACAGTATGCAAAGTTTGGAGCTGAGAACTTTGGTGATGCATCCAGGGCAGCAGTTGAGACTATGGTAGCAGACATCAAGGGAGCACTTGAGAACAGATAAGGTCTGATTTGTCAAAAAAGACAGATAAAAAACGTAAGACAGAGGAATCTTAACAGGAGAAATGAAGATGGAGAAAAAGAAAGAACAGGCGAAAGTTCTGTCACAGGAGATGCTGGCAGACGGGATCTACAGTCTGTGGATTGAGACAGAAGCAGCACGGACGGCCAGACCGGGACAGTTTGTATCTGTATATACGACAGATGCAAGCAAATTACTTCCGCGTCCGATCAGTATCTGCGAAATAGATAAAGAGGCAAAAAAATTGAGACTGGTATATCGTGTAACTGGTGAAAAGAACAAAGCAGTTCTCAGAATTGAAAGCCGGAGATTATGTACCGGTGATCGGACCTCTGGGAAATGGATTCCCATATGAGAAGGCAGAAGGAAGAAAAGTGTTCCTGATGGGCGGAGGAATCGGTGTTCCTCCGATTCTGGAACTCGCAAAACAGATGAACTGTGAAGAAAAGCAGATCGTTGTCGGATACAGAGATGCACATACGTTCCTGAAAGAAGAATTTGAACAGAACGGAACGTTGTATATTTCTACAGAGGATGGAAGTGTGGGAACAAAAGGAAATGTCATGGATGCTATTCGTGAGCAGAATCTGGATGCAGATATGATATTTGCATGTGGACCGACACCAATGCTGCGTGCGATCAAGTCTTATGCGGAAGAAAAAGGAATCGAATGTTATATTTCATTAGAAGAGAGAATGGCATGCGGAATCGGCGCCTGTCTGGCATGTGTCTGCAAGACAAAGGAAAAAGATGCACACAGCAATGTGAATAATAAGAGAATCTGTAAAGACGGACCAGTATTCTTATCTACGGAGGTGGATTTATAATGGATATGAGAGTAAATATTGCCGGCGTAGAGTGGAAGAATCCGGTTACAGTGGCTTCCGGTACGTTTGGTTCGGGTGAAGAATTCGGTGAATTTGTCGATCTGAACCGTCTTGGAGCGGTGACGACCAAGGGAGTCGCAAATGTTCCG
>OCHA01001598.1_pt1 | contig 16358 bp, 17 predicted proteins | sample 1538591 | NCBI WGS metagenome assembly OCHA01 (sample SAMN04571710, study PRJEB22368) | human gut metagenome | biome: human gut; material: stool | host: Homo sapiens | place: Luxembourg | collected 2012-09-06 | reverse complement strand
CAGGATAGAGAATTTTGTCAGAGCTTTTGCGAAGTCGTACTATTCTTGGAGCAACACGCAGGAATCCATTGAGAAAAGAACTGCAGCCATCAACCAATATTTGACAAAGAGTTTGCAGGATTTGAATGTTGATACGGTACGACAGGATATACCTACAAGCTCTACGGTGACGGACATTAAGATTTGGGAGGTTGAAGCGGCTGGAACGGACGACTTTACCGTTGTCTACTCGGTAGATCAAACGGTAACGAAGGGTGAAACCTCTATCGGCTATACTTCCGCTTATACAGTAGTGGTTCATGTAGATAATAACCGAAACATGGTTATCACACAGAATCCGACCATCAGCAGCACACCGACTAAATCCAGCTATGAACCAAAAACAAAGGAATCAGACGGAACGGTGGACGCTGCCACTACGGAGGAAGTGACAGAGTTTTTGAAAACATTCTTTAAGCTCTACCCTACCGCAACAGAAAAGGAGCTTGCCTACTATGTATCGGGGAATGTGCTGGAACCAGTGAATTGTGATTATGTGTTCTCAGAGCTGGTAAATCCAATCTTCACACAAGATGGTGAGCAGGTGAAAGTATCAGTATCGGTGAAATATCTCGACCAGAGGACAAAGGCAACACAGATTTCACAGTTTGATTTGACATTGGTAAAAGATAGTAACTGGAAGATTATAGGATAACGTGAAAAAAGGCTTGCATTTTGAAGTGTAGGCCTTTTTTATTTTTTTGATATTTTGCAGTAATACTTTTAGCGCGTTATAATTGTTTTTATCTTATAAGAGAAATAAATTAGACAGTTTATCATTATATTTTTGAAAAAAATTTGTTTATATACTATCTTTTTGTAACTCTCAATCGTTATACATTGTAGAAAGGAATAAATATTTTGAACTTCTAATAATGGGAAAGGAGGATTTTGTGTATAGTGATTTTCTACTAATTAGGAAAATGAAACGAGGTGATGATAATGCTCTTGATTTGTTTGTTCACAAATATTATCAAGAAATTTTAAACTATTGTCATTATCATTGTTCCGACAAAACGTATGCGGAAGATATAACGCAGGAAACTTTTATACGTTTTTTTACAAAATTGTCTGACTACCATTACAAAGGAAAAACATTAAATTACTTATATACGATAGCAGGAAATTTATGTAAAGATTATTTAAAGAAAATCAAAGAAATACCTCTGGAGGAAAACGAGCTTGTGGAGGAAAATCAAGCGGAAAATATTTTGAATAAAATTTTAATAGAACAGGCTTTAGCACAACTTCCACATGAATCAAGCGAGGTGCTTACACTTTACTATTTTCAGGAATTAAAACTTACAGAAATTTCTGATACATTGCAAATTGGACTTCCACTGGTAAAATATCGTTTGCAAAAAGCAAGGAAACAGTTGGAAGAACTTCTCGGAAAGGAGGGATTATATGAATCAGAAAGAAAAGATAAAAGGATATAAGGAAATTGTACAAGTGAGAGCCAGTGAAGAAAAAATACAGGAAACAATCCGTAAATCAAAAAATGCCTTTTTTAAAGCAGAACAAGAACGAATGCTTTCTTACCATGAATTTTTATGGACACAGCTTCGTGTGATACAAAAAAGATGGTGGATTCTTCAATTTATACTTCTAGTGATGTTATGGATTACGCTCAGTTTTATTCATGATGAAATGTATATAAAGAGAAGCATGGGTGTGGCAACGGCATTATTTGTAATTCTTATTATTCCTGAATTGTGGAAAAACAGGTCATGTGAATGTATGGAGATAGAAGCTGCCTCCTATTATTCACTGAAACAAGTATATGCAGCACGTATGCTGTTATTTGGTGTTACAGATATTTTTTTGATAACTTTATTTTTAGGAGCTGCTTCAGCAGGATTGCATTTTGAGTTGTCGGAATTAGTTGTTCAATTCCTTTTCCCTCTCTGTGTGACCACCAGTATTTGTTTCGGAATCTTATGCAGTAAACATTCTTTCAGCGAAGCAGTTGCGATTATTCTATGCATTATATGGAGTGCGGTATGGCTTTTTGTTGTTTTGAATGAAAAAGTATATACAATAGTTACTGTTCCCATTTGGTTCGTTTTACTGGGAATAACAATACTTTTTCTTGTTTTCAATGTATATCGTGTTTTAAAGAATTGTAATCAATACTTGGAGGTGTCACTTGATGAAATTAGAACTTGATAGTTTAACTAAAGAATTTGGAGATTTTACGGCCGTCAATCATATAAACCTCACTATGACAAATGGTGTATATGGTCTTTTAGGTGTAAATGGAGCAGGTAAAACAACTTTAATGAGAATGTTGTGTACCCTCTTAAAGCCAACAAGCGGAACGATATGCTGTAATGGAAAAGATATTTTTACTATGGATAGTGAATACCGTAAACTATTGGGATATTTGCCGCAGGAATTTGGATTCTACCCCGAATTTACCGTAGAGGACTATCTGCTTTATATTGCAGCCTTGAAAGGAATCCGCCCTGTTGTCGCAAAAAAACGTGTAAAAGAATTAATCGCTAAGGTTGGACTTTCAAAGGCAGCACATAAAAAAATGAAAAAATTATCTGGTGGTATGAAGCGTAGAGCCGGAATCGCACAGGCTATGTTGAATGACCCTAAGATTCTGATACTTGATGAACCAACAGCCGGACTTGACCCGAATGAAAGAATCAGATTTCGTAATCTGATCAGCGAACTTTCAGAAGATAGGCTGGTATTGTTATCTACACATATCGTTTCTGACATTGAGTATATTGCAAATGAAATTTGGTTGATGAAAGATGGAGAAATTCTGCACAAAGGAAGTGTTGACGAATTGATAAATTCTATGCCGGAAGCAGTATGGGAATGTCTTGTGGAGAAAAACATGGTATCCGATTTTATGGAAAAATATAAAATTTCTAATATGAAATCGGAAATGAATCAAGTTATGCTGCGAATCATTTCTTACGAAAAACCAGTTGAGAATGCAATGCGCTCGGAAGCAACATTAGAAGATGTATTTTTATACTATTTTGGAGAGAAAGCAGGTGATAGTAATGTTGCGTTTTGAAATAAAGAAAGTTTTTTCTAAGACCGTAAATAAAATAGCACTTTTGATTTTGGTGGTAGCACTTTTGGTTGTAAGTTTTTTCGCTGTCAATAGTGTGGATTATGTTGATGAAAATGGAACTTCTACAAGCGGAATTGCAGCGGCACGTAATTTGCGTAATGATAAAAATCAATGGTCTGGTTATCTTACTGACAATGTACTTTCAGAAGCAATTTTAAAAAATGAAGAAATTATTGCTTCACCAGAATATTTGTCTAAAGATGTAAAAGAAAATGATAAAGCATATGCAAAAACGCAAGGTTTTTCAGATATTAGAACTATTATAAATAAAGCGTTTTGTTCTTTCAATGAATATGACTATTACAGAGCAAATAGTGTGACTTCTGATGAGGTGAGGAATCTATATGAAAGACGTATTGCGAATCTGACAGAATGGTTAAACAGTGACGAAATAAAAGATAATTTTTCAAAAGATGAAAAAGAATTTTTAATTGCTCAATACAATGAATTGGAGACCCCATTTTATTATGAATATTCTGATGGTTGGAAAGCTCTTTTGGAATATGCTACTTCGATAATGATGTTATTAGTGTTAATTTTGGGATTTCTTGTATCCAGCATTTTTTCAAATGAATTTCAATTAAAGGCGGATTCTATTTTCTTTTCCGCAAAATTGGGACGGAACAAGGCAATTAACGCTAAAATGAGAGCCGGTTTTCTAATCATTACTGCGGTATATTGGGGAACTATGTTGATTTACTCAGCAGTAGTGCTTGGTTCATTAGGGACAGATGGAGCCAATTGTATGATTCAAACAGGCTTGGGTGGTTGGAAAAGTTTTTATAATATTACTTGTTTGCAGGATTATCTTTTAACTATGGCTGGAGGATACTTAGGTAGTTTGTTTATTTTGACACTTTCCATGCTTGTATCTGCAAAAACTCACTCTACCACATTAGCGGTAACTGTTCCATTTATTTTATTATTCATTCCTTCATTTTTTAGTGGAATTTCCGTTTTATCAAAAGGTTTGGGACTTTTGCCAGACCAACTTTTACAAGTGAGTCAAGCGGTTAATTTGTTCAATTTATATAAAATAGGCGGGAAAGTGGTTGGTGCAATTCCGATTATTATGATTTTGTATTTTATTTTGTATTGTATTCTTTTGCCTATGCTATATAGTGTATATCAAAAAGCGGAAATAAAATAAATGAAACTATATACAAGACGAAAAAGATACAAAATAAAAATATTATTTGTTCTGATAATTATTTTACTGTTATGCGTAATGGCAGGAAAGATACTTAATTCAGATGTTACATTACCTCCTCTTGGTAACACAGCACATCACACCGCCAGTGAAGATAATGGTTGGAATCTGATTCTTGTAAATCGTGATAATTGTATTCCTGCTGATTATGAAGTACAGCTTACAGAATTATCAAACGGAGAAAAGGTGGATTCCAGAATTTATCCAGAATTGCAGGAAATGTTTAATGCTGCAAGAGAGCAAGGATATGGCTTATTTGTCAGAGAGGGATATAGGACGCAGGAAGAACAACAACAGTTATTAAATGAAAAGATAAAAGTATATGAAAATGAGGGAAAATCAAAGTTCAAAGCAAAAAAACTTGCAAAAGAATGGGTGGCAGTGCCTGGAACAAGTGAACATCAGCTTGGTATTGCAGTTGATATAAACGCAGACATCACAAAAAGTTCAAGTGATGATGTCTATAACTGGCTTGCGGAAAACGCTCATAGGTATGGGTTTATAAAGCGTTATCCCTCAGATAAAACAGATATAACGGGGGTTATGAATGAACCTTGGCATTACAGATATGTTGGAAAAGAAGCTGCTTTGGAAATATACTCTCAAGGAATTTGTTTAGAAGAATATATAGATATGCTAAATTAGAACGGAGGTTAAACATATGGAATGGGTATATTGCCCTATTTGCAAAAATAAAACTCGAATCAAAATACGAAAAGACACAGAATTGATGAATTTTCCTTTATTCTGTCCAAAGTGTAAACAAGAAAGCATAATCAATATAGTAAATCAAAAAATAACAGTTATAGAGCCAGACGCAAAGACGCAGAGCCGATAATACCGAGAATGAGTTAAGAATTTCTTGGATTATCGGCTTATTTTATTGAATACGTAATGTGGAGGATTACTTGTCCTCCACTTCCTTTGATTTGATGATTCCGTCGGCAACACTTTCCATGATAACCAAATCCTTATCAGACAAGTTATCAAGCTGTTTTTCCAACTGTCGTCTTCTGGTGCTTTTTTCCAGATCAGACGCAGGTAGGAAAAATTCATCAACCGATACATTAAGCAATGATACAAGGTCATAGAACACTTGTAAACTTGGGTGTTGTCCTTTGTTTTCAATATTTGTTAGATAACGTGGGTCAATTTCAATCATTGTGCCTACTTGTTCACGGGTTAGACCCTGTTTTATACGAGCTTCTTTGATTGCAAGGCCAAAAGCTCTAAAATCATACTTATCTTCTTTTTTACGCATATGTAATCACCTCACTATATTCTACAGTTCCTGTTGATTTTCTAACAGGTATAGAAAAACGTATAGTATGGTTTGTTAATTCCTATTATGCGTAAAATCTTATATTGTGCTGTGAAGCGGAAAAAAAACCGTTATCTTCAGTACCGTTTTTGCATATCAAAAAATATTATTACTTTTAGGTGGCGGTTAATATGCCGCCTTTTTCTTTTTGCCATAAATAAAACAATATATAGGTTTCGTTTTAGCGGCTTTAGGAGGTAGCCGCATTGAAAGACCTATATAATCGACAATCTTTTACATATCCATTATTGTCAAAAAAATCTTAACTTTCAAATCGGCACAATATACCCTTGAATGTGGTTTTTCACATTACATAATAGGAATAATTTTCAAAGCACAAGAACAGCATTTCTTTCATGCTCTTGTGCTTTTTTGCTGTTTAAAAATTATTTTTAACTTCTTTTCTGAAAACGCAACAAATAGCTCCTGCGTGGGTAGCTACTGTGCGGAAAGGGGGATAGAGGGAAAACAAACCTCATCTACTCTCACGCAGAAAGGAGGTGAATCAGCATGAAGTCATCTTCTTTCCAACAGGCTATTCAAGCACAGTTTGATTGCCTTACAAAGAAAGTCATTAAAAGAGCAGCAATGAAGTATAACCGTGATATTTCAAGACGCTTGAAACATGAAGTTCCGTTTTCTGAAATTTCAGATTTGGAATTGAACAAAGCAGGCGTTTATGACAAGTATTCCAGCGATTATACAGCGTTCAATGTTCTTGGCATGGAAGTACAAGTATCTGACGACCAGTTAAGCAAAGCACTCAAATGTTTGCCAGAGAGAAAACGCAATATCATTTTGTTGTCATACTTTATGGATATGTCTGACGCAGAAATCGGAGAGCTTATGAACGTGGTACGCACTACTGTTTACCGTCACAGGACAAGCACTCTGGAAGAATTACGAAAAATGATGGAGGAGGAATAAGCATGGACAAAGACCAAAAACATATACCGTTTGCTGTGATTGTGGCGGCTACGAATGGTGATGAAACTGCAATACAGGAAATCTTGGATTTCTATGACGGGTACATATCAAAGTTGAGCTTACGCAAATTGTATGACGAATACGGTAACGTCTACATGGTAGTGGATTCTGAATTAAAAGGCAGAATACAGGCAGCAGTCATGGATATGATTGCAAACTTTGAGATAGTCGTAATCTAATCATTCAGACGGGCGGAGCATTTTCCCCTTTCCTCTGCTCCACTTGTCAATCTATGAAAGTCCATTATCTAGGTAGTGGATTTTCATAGACTGGCAAATACAGTCGGTAGTTCTTTGACAACTGAATAAAGCAGTCAGATACGTTTGATATGCAGCGAGCCAGCGGAAATTGTACGCCATGACCTAAAAAAGCGAGCGATTCATGCAATGATCCGAGAGCGACTTGTGGAATGGTCGTTTTGCCATGACCTGTATATCTGAATAATGATACACCCGTATGACACGGTTCTGCCCATAGGAATGGGAATGGTGAAAGTCCAGTGGAGCTTGCTAAAGCCATCTGATTGCTTCATGAAAAAGAAATTTCAGTAACAAAATATATGTTCGTGTTTTGTAAAGTTGTGTTATAATGACTTTGTTAGACGAGTGTGTTTTGTTGCTGTCACAATGAAAGGAGTCTTATTAGTGATAAGTGATACACAAAATACACAAACTCCAAAAAAGGAAAAAAAGACTTATACAGTAGAGGAAATTGCTGAACAACTGAATATTAGCAAGAAAGCAGCTTATTCATTAGTGAAAAGCGGTCAATTTAGTTATGTTCGTGCTGGTAGAGCCATACGAGTATCAAAAGTTTCTTTCGATAAATGGTTAAATGAATTTTAACTGTTAAGGAGAGAAAATTATGGCTTCAATTAAACAAAGAAAATCAAGTTTTTCCGTTATTTATTGGTACTTAGATAGTACAGGTGAGAGAAAACAAAAGTGGGATACGCTGGAAACAAGGAAAGAAGCAAAGCAACGAAAAGCCTTCATAGAATACTATCAAGAAAAATTTGGATATGTGATAGTTCCTTTAGAAGAACAATTTGCACACCAGATTGAAGATTCTAAAAAGGATTTGGAGGTTGCCGATAAAGACATTACTTTGCGTGAGTTCCTTAAAATTTTTGTCAATCTTTACGGTACCTCTAAATGGTCGCCTAGTACATTTAGTAGTAAGGTAGGTTCGATTGAGAATTACATCAATCCATTTATTGGTGATTGGAAACTTAATGATATTACCACAAAGAGCCTATCAAAATATTATAATGATTTATTAAGCGTTCCAGAAGTACCACGAGCAAACAGAAAAGCAACTGGTCGCTGTGTTCAACCAGCAAACATCAAAAAGATACATGATATTATCCGTTGTGCTTTGAATCAAGCTATCCGTTGGGAGTACATTGATACTAACAAAAGAAATCCTGCGTCATTGGCTACCTTACCGAAAGTTCCAAAGGTCAGACGAAAAGTATGGAGCGTACAGACATTTCGAGAAGCGGTAAAAGCTGCGGAAGATGATTTACTTTCGATCTGTATGCACTTGGCTTTTTCCTGTTCTATGCGTATTGGTGAAATTACAGGTCTTACATGGGAAGATGTGATTATTGATGAAGAATCTATTGCTACGAATAATGCAAAGGTAATCATCAATAAAGAGCTTTCAAGAGTAAATGCAGAAGCTATGCAGAAATTGAAAGAAAAAGATATTATTAAGATTTTTCCAACACAGAAACCACACTGTACCACAAGACTTGTCTTGAAAACACCAAAAACGGAAACAAGTAATAGAACCGTCTGGCTGCCAAAAACTGTTGCTGAATTATTAGTACAGTATAAAAAAGACCAGCAGGAATTAAAAGAATTTCTCGGAAGTGCATATAACGATTATAACCTTGTCATTGCATTAGACAATGGAAATCCTGTAGAAAGCCGCATTGTCAGAGATAGGTTTCAAAAGCTCTGTGAGGAAAACGATTATGAAATTGTTGTTTTCCACAGCTTACGTCATTTAAGTACAGGTTATAAACTCAAAATGACAAACGGTGATGTAAAATCTGTACAAGGTGATACAGGTCATGCAGAAGCAGAAATGGTTACGGATGTTTATTCTGAAATCATTGACGAAGACAGGCGTTTCAATGCACAGAAGATGGATAAAGAATTCTATTCTACTCTCAATGATGTTACGGACAATCAAAAGCAAGATACAGGTTTGACGGACAGCGATATGGCATTGTTGGAATTGCTCAAATCTCTATCGCCAGAGATGAAAGAACAGCTTTTAAAGCAAACACTCCAAAAGTAAATTTTCAAAAGTGTTAGCAAATTTTCAAAAATCCAGCGATTTTTCATCAAAAATAAAAAAGTGTTAGCAAGTCTACTTCCTCAATAGTCTTAATAACAAATCGAATATAAAACATTGAAAAAAGAAAAGTTCCTTTTCAGCAGAGATAGAAAGCCATAAATAAGAAAACGCTGAAAACCTTGAAAATAAGGCTTTCAGCGGAGTTTGTGGCGTCCCAGACAGGAATCGAACCTGCGGCGTTTCGCTTAGGAGGCGAACCCTCTATCCTACTGAGGTACTGGGACATTCTCATAAATCTATTCAAATTTTATCTAGTTATCATATCAAAAGGCGATTGCTCCACCTAACCCTTAGGAGGCGAGTGCTCTATCCAGCTGAGCTATGACGACATACGTCTATTTTACCATTAATCTCACAAAAGTCAATACAGGGATGGATATCCACCACCCCTGTATCATTCTGAAATATTTATCCACATTTTACTGTTCTTATCCACATTTAGAAGTTGATCTTTCCCTGCAGCCACACATTACCTTTGAATCTGCGTCCGACTGCCGGTTCGCCCATAACTTCTCTCTTTGGTACACATACATCGAATAATAATCCGTTCACATCCAGTTTCATAATGCAGATATCTTCCCTCGTAATCTCATTTCTGGTAAGACGATATTCCAATATCTCGCCCATGATCGAATACCGGTCGCATTCAATTCCATATGGCATAATGTATGTATCCACAATGGTAAATACATCTTCCGATATTAGTCTTTTCGATACTTTGGAATAGGTATCCATATCATCCAACGTAAGACTCTCGATTGCCTGCGGATCACCTGTTCTGGCTGCACTCAACAGCAGCATGCGGTTGTGCACCTCTTCCTGCTGTTCCCGTTCCTGTTCCTTGCTTTTTCGCACCGGAAGCAGGATGGTTCCCTCATTACAGAGTCCGGACAAGGTAACCGAAGAATACTTGATGCTTCTTCCGCCAAGCTGTCTTTCCCGCAGATATTCCATCATGTTCTGAAGATAGAATACCAGGTTGATGCCTACTTTTGTATCTTCACAGATGCCCACATATGCTTCACGGTCTATCCGTCGTTCCACACTGACATCCGCATAAGATGTCACGCCGGATCCTTTAAAATACGGAGTATAATAACGGTAGTCAAACTGTTCGTCAATGTCCATATCTCCGCACAATTTGATTCCGATGCCCTCTCCATATTCTTTATCGAATTCACAAAGATCCGTCGCTTCATCCTGTGTAACGAGCTGATGCTGTGTATAGGATTCTTCTACATCTTTTATAATCTGTGTTAATTGTTTTTTGTCTCTGATATTTCCAAATCCAATGGATTTCAAATATTGATGCATACGCTTATCCTTATAACTGCTTATTTTTTAGGTACAAGCTTCTCTGTTCCACCCATGTATGGCTGTAATGCCTTCGGAATCTTAACAGATCCATCTTCCTGAAGGTTGTTCTCCAGGAATGCGATCAGCATTCTCGGTGGAGCTACTACAGTGTTGTTCAGTGTGTGTGCGAAGTATTTTGTTCCGTCCTCACCTTTGACACGGATACCAAGTCTTCTTGCCTGAGCATCGCCAAGGTTAGAGCAGCTTCCAACTTCGAAGTATTTCTGCTGTCTTGGAGACCATGCTTCCACGTCACAAGATTTTACCTTCAGATCTGCCAGGTCACCTGAGCAGCACTCTAATGTACGTACCGGGATATCCAGTGAACGGAACAGATCTACCGTGTTCTGCCATAATTTATCATACCAGATCTTGCTTTCTTCCGGTTTACATACAACGATCATTTCCTGTTTCTCGAACTGGTGGATTCTGTATACTCCACGTTCCTCGATACCATGAGCTCCTTTTTCTTTACGGAAACATGGTGAATAACTTGTAAGTGTCTGTGGAAGCTGTTTTTCTTCCAACATTGTATCGATGAATTTACCAATCATAGAGTGCTCACTTGTTCCGATCAGGTACAGATCTTCTCCCTCGATCTTATACATCATGGAATCCATCTCTGCGAAGCTCATAACACCTGTTACAACGTTGCTTCTGATCATGAAAGGTGGTACACAGTAAGTAAATCCACGATTGATCATGAAGTCTCTTGCATATGCAAGTACAGAAGAATGAATTCTTGCGATATCACCCATCAGATAATAGAATCCATTTCCCGCTACTCTTCCGGCGCTCTCAAGATCGATTCCGTCAAATGCTTCCATGATTTCTGTATGGTATGGAATTTCGAAATCCGGAACAAAAGGCTCACCGAATTTTTCAATTTCTACATTCTCACTGTCATCTTTTCCGATTGGTACAGAAGGATCGATGATGTTCGGAATGATCATCATGTTCTGTTTCAGTTTTTCTTCTACTTCTTTTTCTTCTTTGGAAAGTTCTTCAATTCTTGCAGCACTTTCAGATACTTTTCTCTTTAATTCTTCTGCTTCTTCTTTCTTTCCCTGTGCCATGCATGCACCGATCTGTTTGGAGATTTTATTCTTTTCCGCACGGAGTGCTTCTACCTCTCCCTTAATATCTCTATTCTTCTGATCCAGTTCTATTACCTCATCTACTAAAGGTAATTTTTCATCCTGGAACTTATTCTTGATGTTCTGTTTTACTACATCCGGATTATTTCTTACAAATTTGATATCTAACATTTTTCTAAACTCCTCCTGCTCTCATATCTGTTATATGATCTGCTATTTTTTATTTTTCTCAGGTCTTGCCATATCTGGACGCATATTACTGGTTCTTGCATTTACAATTTTTCCGTTATTTGCTTTTCCAGATGTCTGTTTAGTGCCTCTTGCATTGCTGTTTTTCTGATTTCCTGTCTTTGCCGGACCAGATTTTGCTGTTTTCAGGCTTCCTGTAATGGAAGCAACTGCTTTGTCAACTTCCTTTTCATATCCATCTTCGAAGATAGCTTTATCCAATGCCTCTGCTTCTTCCTCTGCAAGCTCTACGTAACTTTCACCCTTTACGATCTCTTTTACGTAAGTGTAACAGCCTTCTCTGCTGTGCATTGCATTGATAATCCATCCGGTATTATTATTATCCAGCATAGCAAGTGCAAAACTGAGCTTTCCACCCATTTCATTAAATGCATCATACTTGACAATACCAACCTTCTGGTAAGACTTCTCCATCTTCTTGTTCAGCTTCTGGATATCTGTACGGTTCTGCTTTGTGTATTTCAGAATCGCTTCTACATCCGAAAATCCTGACATCATGCTTTCTTCCAGCGTTTTTCCATCTTTACCACGCATAAACGTCGTATAGCTGCTTTTCAATCGATTATACTTCATTGTTACATTTACATACAATACGAATAATATAACAATCAGTACCAGCAGAAATATAAATATCAATGCCGGATCGATACCAAGTGCTTTCAGTATTTTGCTATCCATATTCAATTACTCTCCTCTTTTAATGCTCATCATCATATCGAACAGATGTTCTAGTTCATCATCTGAATAATATTCTATCTCTATCTTACCTTTTCCCTTTCCTTTTGATGCTATACTGACTTTTGTTCCGAATACACCTTTCATTTTTTCTTCCAGATCCTGGTAAATGAACGCATTTTCAATTACCTTTTTCTCTTTTGGCTTTTTCGGATTTTTAATTTCTTTGACCAGCTTCTCTGTCTCCCTCACACTGAGCTTCTCGTCAAATATCTTATTTGCCAGTGTATACTGAAGTTCCGGGTCATCAATTGCAAGAAGTGCTCTCGCATGTCCGGTGGAAATCATATCGTCAATGATCATCTGCTGTACTTTATCACTTAACTTTAACAGTCTCATCGAGTTCGTTACCGCAGTTCTGCTCTTTGATACTCTTTCCGCCACTTCATCCTGTTTCAGATTGAATTCTTCCAGAAGTCTCTTATAGGCAATTGCTTCTTCGATCGGATTCAAGTTCTCCCTCTGGATATTTTCAATCAGTCCAATTTCAAGGATTTCCTGATCTGTGTATTCTTTTACAATTACAGGAACTTCCTTTACCCCGGCAAGTTTGGCAGCTCTCCATCTTCTCTCACCTGCTATAATCTCATAGTAGTCTTTTCTTTTCCGAACAAGCAGCGGCTGTAATACGCCAAACTGTTTGATCGAATCCGAAAGTTCAAGGAGAGCATCTTCATCAAAATTTTTTCTTGGCTGATCCCTGTTTGGTTCAACCTCATTGATCTTCATCGTCTGCACACCGGCTTTTACTTCTGCTTCTTTCTTTTCTTCCGCAGATTTATCCGATGTTCCCGACTTCATGCTCTTATTATCCGGGATCAGACTGTCCAGTCCTTTTCCCAGACCTTTTTTCTTAATTGGCATTCGTTCCCTCCATCACATCTTTTAGTTACTCTCTATTCATTACTTCATCAGCGAGTCTCTGATATGCACTTGCACCTGTAGACTTTGGATCATACAGATTGATTGGCATTCCATAACTCGGTGCTTCCGCCAGTCGGATATTTCTAGGAATAATCGTTTTATAGATGTTCTGTTGCAGGTTCTCTTTTACATTTTCTACAACCTGAAGTGAAAGATTGGTTCGTGCATCGTACATTGTAAATACAACACCTTCGATTTCCAGAACAGGATTCAATCTTTCTTTTACCAGCTCAACTGTATGTATCAACTGGCTCAATCCCTCCAGCGCATAGTATTCACACTGAATCGGGACCAATACCGAATCAGCTGTTGTCATGGCATTGATTGTCAACATACTTAACGATGGAGGACAATCAATAATAATATAATCATAATTGTCTTTAATTGGCGCAACAGCATTCCTGATAATAAATTCTTTATCATCTACTCCGATCAATTCAATCTCTGCTGCCGACAGATCAATACTTGTCGGAATTACATCCAGATTCTCAATTGCTTCTTTTTGAAGCACTTCTTCTACACCAACCTGTCCAATCATAAGATCATAGATATTCTTTTCAACTTCATCTTTGTCTATTCCTAATCCACTCGTCATATTTCCCTGCGGATCCATATCGATGGCAAGAACTTTCTGTCCTTTTTCAGCAAGACATGCCGACAAATTAATGGCTGTCGTCGTTTTTCCAACGCCACCTTTTTGGTTCGCAACGGCTATAACTCGTCCCATTTAATTATCACCTTCCCTTTTTTGGCATGATATTAGTATATCACTTTTCCAGATAGTTATCCAGAAAATGTTTCACGTGAAACATAGATTTTCCCTTTTCCATAAATATAAATCTGTTCTTTTTATTATTTTCGTTATCTTTATGTTGTTATTATTCTTTTTTTATGTTTCACGTGAAACATTACATTTTTTCTATTATTATATTGCATCTATTTTACGGACATTTTCTCTTTTTTAATGTTCTGCGCGAAACATTATATTCTTCCGTTATTGATTCAGTTTTATAGTTGTTTTTCTCTCGTCTTAATTGTTTCACGTGAAACATTAGCTTTTTTCTTTTTATCTTGTAATTTCTTACACTTGTATATTTATGTTTCACGTGAAACATTTTCTTCTTTAACAACTTTCTTTTAAACTGTTCATTTTACATTCATTTTATAAAGGTAATCTTCCAATTCATAAGTAAATATAGTATAATTAGAAAAAGAAAGTGAGGTATTAACATGAACTGGAAAAAGACATTATTATTCATCTCAACAGCCATCGGAACAACAACCCTGGCGTTCCACGCAATAAATAAATTCATATTCAACGCCTCCGATGAACATTCAGAAGAAGATACATCCAACTACTACCATTGGAAATTCGGAAATATATACTACAAAAAGGCAGGAAGTGGTTCTCCTCTTCTCCTCATCCACGATCTAAACCATTACAGTTCTTCTATGGAATGGGATAAAGTTATAGATACACTTTCCGAAGCTCACACTGTATACGCAATAGATCTTCTTGGATGTGGAAAATCTGATAAACCGGCAATTACCTATACCTGTTATCTCTACGTTCAGCTTCTTACCGATTTCATACGTGATATCATCGGTGAAAAGACTGATATTATTGCAACCGGAGCATCCGCCTCTTTCGTTACAGCTGCCTGTCAGAACATAGCTGATCAAATTGATCATATAATTCTGATCTGTCCAGAAAGCATTCGTACACTTGCCAAAGCACCAAACCACAAGTCCAAGCTGCTTGCAAAGATTATAACTCTTCCTATATACGGAACATTCATCTATAATGTCGGTGCGCGCAATACTGCACTCTCGGATTCATCCGATTGTAAGTACCTCTACGCCAGCATTCTGGGGCATTACACAACAGTAAATATTGCACACTGTCTCGAAGGACTTACAACCTCTATTGCAGTGATTTCGGGCAAAAACGCACCTGAAACCGCTGAAAAAGCCATTGAATATTGTAATGTTCTTCCATCCATCGAACATGTTGAAATTACAGGCTGTGGATTACTGCCACAACGTGAAAATGCCAATGCATTTTTAGAGCAGATAGATATATTATTGAGTGATAATTGCTAGACACTTGGTACTTACCAATTAACAAATTCAATACGATATTCACAATAAACTACATTTTCTTTTAAATATACATCAAAAAGGGATAATGTTTCACGTGAAACATTATCCCTTTTATTTTTTTCTGTTTTGAACCCTATTTACTGCACATTCTATATTAGATACAAAAATCTACAAACGCAGAATGTAATAAATCATTCATTAAATATTGACCATATCTTATTTTTACTTTTTACCGGATTGGCTCTTTTGAAGGCATTCCAGCCTTTCGCGGATATTTCTTCGCTGTATTCTTCACTTTGTGGATTTTTACAAACGATCTTCCAATATCAGTTCCTGGAAGTTCGAATTTCACCACATCATTAATTTCCCCACCAAGGACCTTTACTGCTTTTGTCGATCCTTTTACTTCTACATCGATCTCACCTGATTTATAAGGTACAAACATGCCATCTACCTTTACATATGGCAGACAATACTCACTTAGTGTTGCCAGATTAGCAACAGCCCGGGACACGCACAGATCATACTGTTCTCTATATGCTTCATCTTTGGCATAATCTTCTGCTCTTCCGTGTATTGTGTGGATATCTTCCAGACTAAGTTCCTCTATCACTGCATTCAGGAACTTAATTCTTTTATTCAGTGAATCAAGCAATGTTACTTTCAAGTGTGGAAATGCGATTTTAAGTGGTAATCCCGGGAATCCTGCCCCTGTACCAATATCAATCACCGTATTTACCTTATTCATATCCATTACTTTCACAATAGACAGGCTGTCTACATAATGTTTTTCCACAACTTCCTCATATTCTGTGATACCAGTCAGGTTCATCACCTTATTCCACTCTTCCAGAAGCTTATGATAGG
>OCHA01001581.1_pt1 | contig 16493 bp, 12 predicted proteins | sample 1538591 | NCBI WGS metagenome assembly OCHA01 (sample SAMN04571710, study PRJEB22368) | human gut metagenome | biome: human gut; material: stool | host: Homo sapiens | place: Luxembourg | collected 2012-09-06 | reverse complement strand
CGGCGGTGCTGCTGGCCTTCGGGCGACAGCGATTCCTCGACGTCCACCGGCAGCAGCCCCCAGTCGTGCAGGCGCTGCGCGATCACGCGCATGCAGGCATGATGGATGTCGGAGTACGTGGCGCCCGGCTTGGCGGCCTCGAAGCCGGCCTGCTGGGAGTCCAGCACCGCCTGGTAGAGCCGGCGCTGGAAATCGGTGAACTTGCCATTGGTCGGGAACGTGCGGGTGATGTCGGCCGTGTACAGGCTGTTGACCTCCACACCGGCATCGATGAGCAGCATGTCGCCCTTGCGCACGACGCCCGTGTTGCGCATCCAGTGCAGAATCGGCGCGTGCTCGCCGGAGGCGATGATCGTATCGTAGCCCAGCGCGTTGCCCTCCTCGCGGGCCACCGCGTTGAACGCGCCTTCGAGGATGCGCTCGGAGCGCGGCTTGTCGAGCGCTTCGGGAAGCTTCGCAAGGATGTGGTCGAAGCCGTGCTTGGTGGCCTGGACGGCCTTGCGCATCTCTCCGATCTCGTACTCGTCCTTGACCATGCGGGCTTCGGCGGCGAACTCGTGCAGCTTGTCGTCGGCTGCGTTGTTCTTGTCCGGGTCGGCATAGCCGTTGGCCTCACGGATCGATTCGACCAGTGACGTGACCTGCGGGTCGGCGTCGCTGATCACGCGCACGCGCACCGCACCGGCCTCGGCCCCGACGTCCTTGGACAGCGCGTCAGCCAGCTGGGCGATGTCGTGCGTCTCGATGCCGGTCATCGCGGTCATTTCCTTGAGACCGGCGCGAGGACCCACCCAGTATTCGCCGTAATGGGCGTTCATGAAGAAGTCCTGCGTGGCGGTGTCGGCGCGCGGGGCGACGAACAGCTCGGCCTCATGCGTCTTGCCGGCCTTCGCCTCGGGCGAATCCGGGTCGAGAGGGTTGAGCACCAGCACGGCACCCGCCTCGTAATCCTGGCCGAGGCCGGTGTAGTACGCGAAGGTGGTGTCCGGGCGGAACATGTAATCGCAGTCGTTGTTGCGCACCTTGGGACTGCCTGCCGGAATCACCAGACGCTCGCCGGGGAACGCCTTGCCCAGTGCGGCGAGTCGCGCCGGCGTGAACTTCGAGGATTCGAGCGGCTCGATCTCCGGTTCGCTGGCGTCCCAACCGGTCTTCATGAAATCAATGAAGGCGCTGGAATTGGGGCGCAGCGAACGGTTGTTCACACGGTCGCTCATCGCCTGATCCGCGCCGGGGGCGTTCGCCTCCTCGCGGGCCTCGTATTCCTTGTCCTTCTCGGTGATGACTTCGCTCATCGTGTGACGCTCCTTCGTACTGTTCGAGAACATGTGTCGTTCGAAAACCGACTGACAATTCCTTCCCTATACTAGTCGCACCACGCCCGCCCATACGACGTTCGCGCGGAGTCGATATGTGTCCTCCCGCCAGTGGGGCGGAACCGGTAATCCTGCTGAGGCTAGCGGCTAGGCCGCGTTTTCGGCGGCCAGGAGCTCGTGCAGGTGGGCGCGGTGCTTCTGCTGTTCGCGCGGGTCGGGAACCGGCAGCGAGGCAAGCAGTTTCTTCGTGTACTGGTTGCTCGGCCGCTGCATGATGTCGTCGGCGTCGCCGTGCTCGACGATGCGTCCCTTGTGCATGACCATGATACGGTCGGCGAGCATGTCCACCACGGCCAGATCGTGGGTGATGAACAGGCAGGCGAATCCGATCTCAACCTGCAGCTTCTTGAACAGTTCCAGGACCTTGGCCTGCACCGACACGTCGAGCGCGCTCGTCGGCTCGTCGGCGATCAGCAGCGACGGCTTGAGCGCCAGCGCGCGTGCCAGCGAGGCGCGTTGCCGCTGGCCACCCGACAGCTCGTGCGGGAATCGGCTCATGTACGCCCTCGGCAGCTGCACCATCTCCAGCAGGTCGCCCACGTACTCCTTCGCGTCAGCGACCGACGAGTACTTGCGGTGCACGATGAGCGGTTCGGCGACGTTCTCCGCGATGGTCATCAGCGGGTTGAACGAGCTGCCCGGATCCTGGAACACGAATCCGATGTCGGCACGCTTGGGCTTGAAATCACGCTCCCTGACGCCGTTCATCTCGACGCCGAGCACATTGAGCGAGCCTCCGCTCACTTTCTGCAGGCCGGCTATCGCGCGGCCGGTGGTGGATTTCCCGGAACCGGACTCCCCCACCAGACCGAGCACTTCGGAACGGTGAATCGCGAAGTCGATGCCGTCTACGGCCACGAAGTCGGGCTGCATCAGGTGCCCGGGGTACGTGATCGTCAGTCCCTTCGCCTCGACGGCCAGTGGCTCGTCATGCCAATCCGACGTGCGGTCGATCGGCTTGCCGTCGACATCGCGCACGACCAGCTTCTGGCCGATGCGCGGCACCGCCGCCAGCAGGCGCTGGGTGTAGGGATGGCTGGGGTGGTAGAAGATGCTTTCCACATCGCCCTGCTCGACGACATGGCCGCGGTACATCACGACCACCTGGTCGGCGATGTCGGCGATGACGCCCATGTTGTGCGTGATGATCAGCACGGAGGCGTCGAACTCGTCACGGGCGAGACGCAGCAGGTCGAGGATTTCGGCCTGCACGGTCACGTCGAGCGCGGTGGTCGGCTCGTCGGCGAGGATCAGACCGGGGTTGAGCACCAGCGCCATCGCGATGACGATGCGCTGCTTCTGTCCGCCGGAGAACTGGTGGGGATAGTAGTCGATGCGGGTCTCGGCCTCGGGGATGCCGACCTTCTTGAGGATGTCGATGGCCTTCGCCCGGCGCTCCTTCTTGTCTTTCATGCCGTGGGCACGCAGGCCCTCCTCGATCTGCCAGCCGATGGTGTACACCGGGTTGAGCACCGAGTTGGGCTCCTGGAACACCATGGCCGCTTCGGAGCCGCGCATGCGGCGCAGATCCTCACCGGACAGGCTCAGCACGTCAAGGCGTTCGGAGTCGGCACGGTTCGACAGGTAGATCGCACCGGACGTGGTGGCGGTCTCGGGCAGCAGCTTGATGATCGAACGGGCGGTCACCGACTTGCCGGAGCCGGATTCGCCGACCACGCCGACCACGGTCTTGCGCGGGATGGTGAAGTTCACCTTGTCGATGGCCTTGATGGAGCCCGCATCGGTCATGAACGAGACGCTGAGGTTCTCGATTTCGGCTAGATTGCCGGACGTGTCCTTGACGTTGGTCGAGTCACTCATGGTCGGTCTCCTTTTCCATCACCTGCGCGATGGCAGGGTTCTCCACACTGACCTGGGGCTTGCCTTCGGATTTGAGCTCCGCGATCACCTCGTTGTCGGCGCTCGGCTTCTCACTGGGGTCGACGGACGTGTCTTCGATGGATCCGATGACCTCGCCGGCGGACTTGCGGGCACGAAGACGCGGATCCGCCAGATCGTTGAGCGATTCGCCCACCAGTGTGATGCCCAGCACGATCAGCACGATGGCGATGCCGGGGAACACGGCCGTCCACCAGATGCCGGCGGTGACGTCGGCGACGGAACGGTTCAGGTCATACCCCCATTCGGCCGCGGACGTCGGCTCGATGCCGAAGCCGAGGAAGCCCAGTCCGGCGAGTGTCAGAATCGCCTCGGACGAGTTGAGCGTAAGGATGACGGGCAGCGTGCGCGTCGAGTTCTTCAGCAGGTGCTTGGTCATGATGCGCCATGTGGAGGCGCCCACGACCTTCGCCGACTCGACGTAGGCCGACCCTTTGATGCGCACTACTTCGGCGCGGATGGTGCGGAAGTACTGCGGGATGTACACCACGGTGATGGAGATGCCTGATGCCAGGATGCCGCTCCACAGGCCGGACTGGCCGCCGGAGATCATGATGGCCATCAGGATGGCGAGCAGCAGCGACGGGAACGAGTAGATGGCGTCGGCGATCACGACCAGCACGCGGTCGACCCATCCGCCGAAATATCCGGAGATGAGGCCGAGCAGCACGCCGGCGAAGATCGACAGCAGCACGGCGACGATGATGGCGATGACCGCGGTCCTCGCTCCCCACACCGTGCGGCTGAACACGTCGAATCCGCCGACGGTGGTGCCCCAGATGTGCTTGGACGAGGGGGCGGCCTGCGTCGGGAACGACACGCCGTCCGCGTCCTTGATCTGCGAGTATCCGTAAGGTGCAATCAGCGGGGCGAAGACCGCCACGAGCAGGAACACGCCGGTGATGACAAGGCCCGTGACCAGCATGGCCTTCTGCCAGCCGACCGCGATCTTCAGGTCGCGCACCACCGGCAGCTTGCCGTACCATGGCACCGGCTTGTTGACCTTGAGGTCGCCGAGCCGCTTGTCGCCGGGCACGCCGACTTTGGTTGCAGTGCTTTCGGTCATGTCAGTACCTCACTCTCGGATCGATGAGCGCGCTGATCACGTCAACGATGAAGTTGACCACGGCGACGATGATGGCGATTAGGATCACGATGCCCTGCACGGCGACGAAGTCACGCTGCTTGAGGTACTGGGACAGCATGAATCCCAGACCCTTCCACTCGAAGGTGGTCTCGGTCAGCACCGCGCCGGCGAGCATCAGCGCGATCTGCATGCCCATGACCGTGATGATCGGGATCATTGCGGGGCGCCAGGCGTGCTTGGACAGCAGACGGCCCTCCGACACGCCGCGGGAGCGCGCCGCCTCGACGTAGCCGGACGTGTACGTGGAGATGACGTTGGTGCGCACCAGACGGATGAACACGCCTGCGGTCAGCAGACCCAGCGCGAGGGCGGGCAGCACCGCGTGACGCAGCACATCGACCAGCACGCTCATGTCACCCAGCTGGAAGGCGTCGATGATGTAGAAGCCCGTGGGCGACACCAGCCTCTGGAATTGCATGTCGCTGGCGAAGCTGGAACGACCGGATGGGGGCAGCACGTTGAGCCACACCGCGAAGACGAGCTTGAGCATCAGTCCCAGGAAGAACACCGGCGTCGCATAGCACAGGATGGCGAACACGCGGATGCCCGCATCGGCGGCGTGGTCGCGGCGAGACGGCCCAGTCCGATGCCGACGATCAGAGCGACGATCAGGCTCAGGAACGCGAGCTCGAACGTGGCCGCCCCGTAGCGGGTCAGGATGGTGGTGACCGGCTGGTTGTCGGTGAGCGTGGTGCCCAGATCGCCGCGCAGCAGCCCGCCAAGATAGTCGAGGTACTGCACGACCAGCGGACGGTCATAGCCGGCGGCATGGATACGGCGTTGCAGCTCTTCGGGAGTCAGGCGTCCGCCCATGGCGGCGGAAATCGGGTCGCCGGTGGCACGCATCACGAAAAACACGATGGTGACGAGAATGAATACAGTGGGGATGATCAGCAGGAATCTGGTCAATACGAAACGGAAAAACCCACTGGACAAACGGTTTTTCTTGGCTTTCGGCTGCGTCTTCGCAGGTGCCGACGCCGTGGCGCTTTCGGACACGCGATGCTCCTTCTGGGAAAAACGATCGAATACGGATGATGCTCCCGCGGCGTGTGGGATCGCCCGCGGCGGTCATGGATGGCTTGGCGTCAACTGCACCATCCATGACCGGCTTCACGGGCGTCGCCCCGCGTCGGCGGGAGCCGGGACTGGATCAGGACTTGGTCACTGATGCGTAGCGGAAGCGGAACGAGGCGTCGAGTACGACACCCTTGATGTTCGTTCCGGTGACGGCCACCTGGGCACCCTGCAGCAGCGGGATGGTGGACAGGTCCTCGGTCTCCAGGGCCTGGACCTGCTTGAGGATCTCCTCACGCTTGGTGGCGTCCTTCTCGCCTGCCTGCTTGACGATCAGATCGTTGACTTCCTTGTTGGAGTAGCCGTTGTTGACGAAGTTGCCGTCGCGGAAGAACGGGGACAGGTAGTTGTCCGGATCGGAGTAGTCCGGGAACCAGCCGAGCTGGTAGACCGGGTACGAGCCGTCGGAGTCTTCGGTGACGACGCGTTCCTTGTTGTACTGCGTCCATTCGGTCTGCTGCAGGTCGACCTTGAACAGGCCGTCGGCCTCCAGCTGGGACTTGATGGCGGCGTACTCGTCGGCGGACGAGGAGCCGTAGTGGTCGCCGTTGTACTGGAGCTTGAGGTCGACCGGGGTCGAAACGCCGGCGTCCTCCAGCACCTTCTTGGCCTTGGCGGCGTCGGGCTTGCCCTCACCGTCGCCATAGGCGGCCTTCAGCGTGTCGTCATGGCCGGACAGTCCGTCGGGGATGAAGGAGTACATCGGGGTGTAGGTGCCCTTGTAGACCTTCTCGCTCAGCTCATCGCGGTCGATGAGGTTGGCGACGGCCTGGCGCACGGCCTTGGCCTTGTTGGCGTCGGCGTCGGACTGGGACTCGCCGTAGGGCTGGATCTTGAAGTTGAAGGTCAGGAAGCGTTCCTCACCGCCCGGCCCCTTGACGACCTTGACCTTGGAGTCCTTGGACAGGTCCTCGATGTCGGTCGGGGTCAGCGAGCGGAAGGCCACGTCGATCTGGCCCTGCTGGACGTTGAGCTTGAGGTTGGACGCGTCGGCGAAGTACTTGACCTGGATGGCGTCGTTCTTGGCCGGGGTCAGGCCCTTGTAGCTGTCGTTCTTCTCGTAGGACGCGGTCTCGTTCATCTTGAACGCGGTGAGCTTGTACGGGCCGGCGAACGCGTTCCCCTTGACGATGGTGTCGGCGTCGGTCAGCTTGTCGGCGTCGAAGACCTCTTCGTCGACAATGGGTCCGGCCGGGCTGGACATGACCTGCTTGAGCGTCACATCGAACGGCACGGAGTCCTTGAACACGACGGTGGTATCGTCCGGAGCCTCGACGGATTCGACGTTGGCGAGCAGCGAGCTCGGGCCGTTCGCGTCGTTGATCGTCTTGATGCGGTCATACGAGGACTTGACATCGGATGCGGTCAGGTCATGACCGTTCGCGAACTTCAGCCCTTCCTTGATCTTTACGGTGAATTCGGTGCCGTCATCATTCCATGTACCGTCATCGGCGGCGATATCCGGGCTCAATTCGGACGTATTGTAATCCTGAGCATACAGGAACGGGAAAATCTGAATCTGCACGGCATACGAACCATTGTCGTAAGAGCCCGCGGGATCCACGCTGGTGATCTTATCGGTGGTGCCGATGGTGATCGCGGATCCGCTCGTCGTATTGGCGTCCTTCACGCCGCCGCATGCGGTCAGCGATGCGATTGCCGCGATGGATGCGACAGCCGCCAAAATCTTGCGATGATTCTTCAAGGGAAATACCTCTTCCTTAACTACTCTCCGCGCCGTCTTCATTGGCACGGTCACCAAGACTATGGGGTTATTGTGTTAGCCATGTGTTTCCATACGAATCGGCTGTGATGTGCAAGGGCGCGGCTTGTGGCCGAATAACCCTTGGAATTGCAACTATTCCGGTATTTTGCGACATCCGCCACACAATGCCCACATTATGAGACCGGAAGAGGTGGGGGCGACAAGGCTGTACATGAGATGAGGGCCGCCTGCATATGCAGACGGCCCTCATCGCGACCCATCACAGTTTCCCGTGACGAATGCAATCAACGCCTTGCGGCTGCGCCTTACTTCAGCTTGCGGCCGGCGCACCACACCTGGTTGACCGTCCAGCTGGACGGATCGGTGAGCAACAGGTCGGCGGCGTACCCGGGCGCGAGCAGACCCAGCGGGGCGCCGGTGACCGCGTTCGGCTTGTCGTAGCCGAACGCGCGCGCGGGCGCCAGCGTGGCAGCCTCGACGGCGTCGACCGGGGAGATGCCCAGCTCATTGACGGCGCGCTGCACGGCGACCTCAAGCAGCAGCGTGGAGCCGGCGATTGCACCGTTCGACACCAGACGGGCGTGGCCGTCGACGACGTTCACGTCCAGCGCACCCAGCTTGTACGGACCGTCAGGGCAGTCGGTGGCCGCCATCGCGTCGGTGACGAACGCCGTGCGGTGGGGTGCGAACTCGAAGCCCAGCTTGACCATCGGGTCCTGCACGTGGAAGCCGTCGTTGATCAGCTCGATAGTGACGCGCGGATCCTCCACGGCCGCCGGGATCGGGCCCGGCTTGCGGTGGTGCAGTCCATTCATCGCGTTGAACATGTGGGTCATGATGCCCGCGCCGGCGTCGAAACCGGCCTTGGCGGTCTCGTAATCGGCGTCGCAGTGGCCGACGGCCGGCACGACGCCCGCCTTCGTGAACTGCTTGATGGCGCTGATGCCGTGAGGCAGCTCGGGCGCGATGGTGATCTGGCGGATGCAGCCGTCGGCAGCGCCCAGCAGCTCGTCGACGAGCTCGGGAACCGGATCCTTGAGGCACTCGGGATCATGAGCGCCCTTGCGGGCGAGCGCCAGGAACGGACCTTCGAGATGGGCACCGAGCACGTCGGGGCGCTCGTCCATCTTGGCGCGAACGTTCTTCAGGTTCGCGCAGATCACGTCGATGGGGTTGGTGATCAGCGACAGCACCTGCCTGGTCGTGCCGTGCACGGCGTGGCCGGCACGCGCGATGTCGATGCCTTCCGGACCGTCATCGAAGGAATGCTCCCATGCGCCATGCGCGTGAATGTCCACATAGCCCGGGGTGATCAGCTGCCCGGCCGCATCGATGATGGCCGTCTCGTCGGCCGGATCAAGGCCGATGGAACGACACGCCGACTCGAACGCCTCGTCGTCGGTGCCGGTGGCGACGATGACACCGTCCGCCGCGGTCAGCCAGAAATGATCCTGAACGCCGCACGCATCCACCTTGCGGGCACCGCGAACGGCGACGCGACCCGCCTCGCCCTTCAGCGCATCAGTCACCCGCGCGACGATCTGTTCTCGTGATTGAGTCATATTGTCCTACCTCTTTGTATGTGATTCGGGGCGCGATGATGACCGCCCCATGCGAGGATGGGTCCCCCAGACGGGGAACCCATCCGTCATGCGCCCCGGTTCGGGAGCGCATATCGATATGCCTGTCAGGGCGCTGATCAGATGCCCTGCCAAGCCGGCTTGTGCTCGAAGGCGTACTTGTAGTAGTCCTTGTGGCGCAGGCGGGAGGCGGCGGCCTCGTCGACGATGATCGTCGCGTGCGGGTGCAGCTGCAGAGCGGAAGCCGGGCAGAAGGCGCTCACGCCGCCCTCGCAGGTCTCCTCGACCGCTTCGGCCTTGCCCTCGCCGAAGGCCAGCAGCACCAGGTGACGGGCCTTGAGGATCGTGCCGATGCCCTGCGTGATGCAGTGGGTCGGCACCTGGTTGATGTCGTCGTCGAAGAAGCGGGCGTTGTCGACGCGGGTCTGCTCGGCCAGCGTCTTGACGCGCGTGCCGGAGGCCAGCGACGAGCCGGGCTCGTTGAAGCCGACGTGGCCGTCGGTGCCGATGCCGAGGATCTGCACGTCGATGCCGCCGGCGGCCTCGATGGCCGCATCGTACTCGGGGCCGGCGTGGGCGATACGCTCGCCGTCCTCCAGTGGGGCGCCGTCGAGCACGTCACCGGGCACGTGCACCTTCTCCGGGTCGAGGCCGAGCGGCTCGACGACGGTGCGGTGGATGGTGCTGTGGTAGGACTCCGGGTGGGTCAGCGGCAGACCGATGTACTCGTCAAGCGCGAAACCGCGCACCTTCGACACGTCGATGTCCTCGGCCTTCACCATGGCGGCGAGGTGACGGTAGGCGGCCAGCGGGCTCGAACCGGTCGCCAGACCCAGCACCGCGTCCGGCTTGCCCTTGATCAGATCGGCGACGCAGCGGGCGTACAGCTCGCCGGCCTCATCCTGATCCTTCACGATAATCACTTCAGGCATGTGCAACCTCCTTGTGTTGTTCATTCTCCAGCGGTTCGGCCACCCCGTTGTCATCAGCGACCAGCCGTGCCGTCACGCGATTCTTGCGTTTCCCGTGACATGCGCATCCGCTATTTGTTAATGATACTAACTAATGTGTATATCCGCATCTTCGGCGACACAACGGACATTGAACATGAGCGACCGTAGAATGAACATTGCGTGACCGGAAATGGTCTCGCGGAGAGCCACGGAAAGGATCCAGGGACTTATGACCGCTTACCAGCAATCCGGGATATGGGGCCCCCACAACCCGGGACAGAGCGGCAAGGCAAGTCCCGCCGATGCAAGACGCACGAACCGGTCATTGATCTTCAGCCTGCTGTTCCCCGACGTCCAACTTTCACGCGCCGAATTGGGGCGGCGCACGGGACTGTCCCGCGTGGCGGTCTCCGATGTGGTCAACAGCATGCTCAGCTGTCACCTGCTGCGCGAGAACGGCCGCGAGTCCAACGGCGGCAAGGGCAAGCGAGGCACGCTGCTGAGCGTCGACCCCGACACGCTGCATATCATCAGCATCGACCTGTCACAGCCGCATCTCATCCAGGGCGAGGCCACGAACCTGCTCGGCGAGCCGGTCATGCACGTGGAACACGCGCTGCGGGCGGTGAACCATGTGGATTTCGACACCATCAACGAGGTCATCACTCCCCTGCACGCCGCCACGCAGAACGTCATCGGCATCGGGCTCGCCATGCCCGGCGTGGTCGACGGCAACGGCCTGGTGAAGCGCTCCACGCTGCTCGGCTGGCGCAACGTCGACGTCCGCACGCCCATCGAACGGCGTTTCTCACTTCCCGTCACCGTGAACAACGACGCGACCGCCGCCATGTTCACCGAGCGACTGTTCGGCAAGGGCGGCCCCAATATGATGTTCGTCCGCCTGCGCCGTGGCGTCGGAGGCGCCGTGCTGCTGGGCGACGTGCCGGTGTTCGGCGAGAACCACGCCGGCGGCGAGATCGGCCACATCTCCCTCGACCCGCAGGGCCCTCCGTGCGCCTGCGGCAAGCGAGGGTGCCTCGAACGCCTGGTCTCGGCGACCTCGCTGCACGCACGGCTGCAGCGCAGCGACGAACGGATGCGCGCGAGCATCCTGCGCGAGGCCGGCACCTATCTGGGCACGGCGCTGTCCATGCCCGTGGGACTGCTGGACCTTGCCGACGTGTGCGTGTACGGGCAGAGCGACATCGTCAACGATACCCTGCTGTCGGCCGCGCAGGCGCAGCTCGACCTGCTGACCGGCTCGTCGTTCCACACGCGGACCATCATCCGCCGATGCGAGTGCGAGGGCGAAATCACCCTGCGTGGCGAAGCCCTATCAGTCCTCCACGATTACCTGGAAAACCGCTGATCAGGCTGCGCGCCGCCTCCCGTCAGCGGGAGGATTTGGATTTTCAGCGCGCGGCGGCGACTGCGGCACGCACGACATCCCGATCGGTGCGGCATACCATGACGCCATTGCCTCCGCCTCCGGGGCCCCCATCCGATGTCATCGTGCGTTTCGCCGACAAATGAATCGCCGACACGCCCGTCTCCTTCAAGGCGGGAATGAGATCGACGGTCACACCGCCGCCGGCCTGTATCTGGATGCGCCCCGCGGCGTATTCGGACAGCTCCCGCAGGCGGCCCAGACCATCCGGGACGCATGCGGCGCCACCCGAGGTGAGCACGCGGGTGAAGCCAAGTTCGATCAGGGTATCCAGCGCGGCGAACTGATCGTCGAGCATGTCGAACGCACGATGATACGTGACCTGCACCTTGCGATTGCAGCGCACGGCCTCGTTGCGGGCGGCCTCGGCCAGCGCGCGGGTGAACGGCACGTCAATGCGCCCGTCCTCGGTCATGCCTCCGACGACGACGCCGGACGCCCCGGCGAGGATGGCCGAACGGACGTCGGCGATCTGCACGTATTTCTCTTCATCGGTGAACACGAACGAACCGCCTCTCGGACGGATCAGCACCTGGACGCCTTGGGGTACGCCGACATGGGAGCATGCCTGGATCATGCCGAAGCTTGGGGTCAGCCCGCCCGTGCCCATCAGAGCGGCGCACAGTTCGACGCGATCCGCCCCCTCCTCATGTGCGATGCGGGCGCCCTCCACGTCCTGCACCGCGATTTCAACCGTCATTGTCATCTCCTTCGATGCGTCACATACCTTGTCTATCACCGTACCATCCCGCACGAGGGCACCCGAACCATCCCACGCCCCGACACGCGCAAACCGTGGGACAAGGCGCGACACGCCGAACAACGGCGCGCCTCCCTTTTTTTGATTAACAGTGTTAATATATAAACATCGTTCATATTCAATGACGAGCATGACAACAACACGCAACGACCGCGCACACGGCACGACAGCGAAGGAGCAGTGATGACCAACACCATCGCCAACGCAACCCTGGCATCAGTGTCCGAAACCAACCGTTCGCGGATCATGCAGCACCTGTACCAGCACGGCATCAGCTCTCGCGCGCAGATCGCCAAAGCCCTCGACCTCACCCCCGCCGCCATCACCAAGATCACCGCCAAGCTCATAGAAGCCGGCGCCATCAAGGAGACCGGCGATTTCGAGGGGCGCAAGAACCGCCGCTCCATCGGGCTCACTCTCGACACCGCAGAATTCCACGTCATCGCCGTGAAATTCGCGCGAAGCCTGGTACAGCTCGGCGTGTTCGACCTCGCCGGCAAACCGCTGACCGTGCAGGAACTGCCCCAAGTCACCGAAGACACCATCGACTCGGCGATCATGCAGCTCCACGACACCATCGGTTCGCTGATCGAAGCCGACCGACGCATCATCGCCATCGGCATGGCCGTCCCCGGCCCCTACCTGCGCAGCGTGGGACGCACCGCCGTCGTGTCCTCGATGCGCGGATGGCAGAAAGTCAACTTCATCCACGAATTCAGCAACGCGTTCACCGTCCCCGTGTTCGTGGAGCAAGACGCCCGCGCCGGCGCGATGGCCCAATACCTGTTCGATCCCACCATCACCACCGAGAACCTCGCCTACTACCTCGTCGGCGAAGGCGTCGGCCTCGGCGTGATCGACCACGGCAACATCATCAACGGCGCCCTCGGAGCGGCCACCGAAATCGGCCATGTCAGCATCGACATCAACGGCAAGCCGTGCGACTGCGGCAACGTCGGATGCCTCGAACGCTACTGCTCCACCCCCGCGATCCACGAGATGATCCTGAAGGAAGGCGATCTGATCGCCGATGCCGGCACGATGACCCACCTGCAGGCATGCCGAGCGCTGTTCGCACTGGCCCGTGGCGGCGACAAGCGCGCGATCGCACTGATCAAGCGGGTCGCACGGTACGTCGGTTTCGGCTGCATCACGATCTTCAACTCCTTCAACCCCTCGCAGATCGTCATCGGCGACATCGTCGCCGAAGCCGGGCAGCTCTTGCTCGACGAAGTGCACAAGGTCATCGACAAGCACGTCATCCACGAGCTCAACGACACCACCGCCATCACCCTGTCCGCCCTGCCCGCGGACGCCGCCCTGAACGGTGCCGCGGCCGTAGCCATCAACCAGTTCCTCGACCACCCGTCACAGTTCTTCGAACTGTCGTGACCGCCCGCGGAACATCACGGATTTCCGGGGTCCTCACAACGGAGGACCCCGCAGCAAAACAACAACACAACAACCACAGCAACCATCCCGGAAAGGAAACCATCATGACCAAGCCCATCGTTCTGTCTCTCGGAGAGCTCCTGTGGGACATGCTGCCCAGCGGAAAGCGCGCAGGCGGCGCCCCCGTCAACTTCGCCTACCACGCGAAGATGAACGGCGCCGACGGCTGGTCAATCAGCGCGGAGCTGCTCGCCGAAGCCGAGAAGGCCGGCATCCACTCCATCATCCAGCGCAACGCATGGCCCACCTCCACTGTCGAGGTCAGCTTGAAGAACGGCATCCCGGAGTACACCATCGTCAAGGGCGTCGCCTGGGACCATCTGCTGCTCACCCGCCAGCTCATCGAGGTCGTGGAGCAGGCCGACGCCATCTGCTACGGCACGCTGGCCCTGCGCTCCCCCGAGACCCACGACACCATCATCGAGCTGCTCAAGCACACCAAGCCGGGCGCAATGAAGTTCTTCGACATCAACCTGCGCGGTGACCACTACTCCAAGGAGCTCATCGAGGAGCTGCTTGAAGCGGCGACCGTCTTCAAGATCAACGACGCCGAACTGCTGCTCCTGCGCGACATGTTCGACATCCGCGGCACCTCCGACGACGACGCCTGCCGCTGGTTCATGAGCGAGTACGGCCTCGACTACGTTATCCTGACCGGCGGTTCCACGTTCTCCACCATCATCTCCAAGAACGGCGAGTCCTCCACGCTGGCCACCCCGCACGTCGAGGTCGTCGACACCGTCGGCGCCGGCGACTCCTTCTCCGGCACGTTCACCGCCCGTACGCTGCTCGGCGACACGCTGGCCGAGGCGCACCGCAAGGCCGTGAACACCGCCGCGTACGTCTGCACCGCCAACGGCGCCTGGCCGGAGTACCCGGACACCATGCCCGACTACCTCGCGCAGGCCGCGCAGTGACACGCCCGCAGGATGCACCGACGATCAAATAATCACAGCTCATTATCAGAGAAAAGGGAAACATCGCAATGAGCAACGAAACCACTAAGCCAGTCAACGCGGGATTCGCCAAGATCCTGCCTGTCATGTTCGCCTTCTTCGTCATGGGCTTCGTCGACCTGGTCGGCACCGCGACGAACTATGTGAAGGCCGAGTTCGGTCTCGCCGACGGAACCGCCAACCTGTTCACCACCATGGTGTTCTTCTGGTTCCTGATCTTCTCCGTGCCCACCGGCATCCTGATGAACAAGATCGGGCGGCGCAAGACCGTGCTGTGGTCTATCCTGGTGACGCTCGTCGCCATGGCGCTGCCGATCATCGCCTACCTGCTGTGCCCGATGAAGTCCACCGTGCAGCTGGTGCTCATCGTCATCTCCTTCGCGTTCCTCGGCATCGGCAACACACTGATGCAGGTGTCGCTCAACCCGCTGCTGACCGTGTTCGTCAAGGGTGATAAGCTCGCCTCCACGCTGACCCTCGGCCAGTTCGTCAAGGCGTTCGCCTCCCTGTTCGCCCCGTGGATCGCCATGTGGGGCGCGAACAGCATCTCCGCCTTCACCTACACCAACGCTGACGGCAAGCAGGTCGGCATGTGGTGGATACTGTTCGTGATCTACTTCATCGTCGGCATCCTCGGCTACGTGCTGCTCGCGTTCGACAAGATCGAGGAGCCCGCGCCTGACGCCGGCACCACTACCATCGGCCGCTGCTTCAAGCTGCTGTTCTCCGACCGCATCGTGCTCCTGTGCTTCCTCGGCATCGTGGCGCACGTGGGCGTGGACGTCGCCATCAACGCGCAGGCGCCGCGCATCCTGACCGAGCACACCGGCGACACGTTCACAGCCATCGCGTCCTCCGCGACGATGGTGTACTTCGTCGCCCGCATGATCGGCTGCTTCACCGGCGGCATCGTGCTCCAGAAGATCAGCAACAAGCTCGGCGTGCGCATCTGCGGCGTCATCATGACGCTCTCCGCCATCTGCTTCGCGATCTTCACGCTCGTGCCGACCAATCCGCCGGTCTGGCTGTTCTGGGTCGCGGTCGCACTCGTCGGCTTCGGCAACTCGAACGTGTTCTCGCTGTTCCTCTCCCACGCGCTCATGTACCGTCCGGACCGTCAGAACGAGATCTCCGGCCTGATGCTCATGGGCCTGATCGGCGGCGCGATCTTCCCGCCCATCATGGGTGCTGCGGCCGACGTCGCGGGTCAGTTCGGCGGCATCCTCGTGATGGCCATCGGCTGCCTCTACGTACTCGTCGTCGGCTTCGCCTACAAGGTGCTCGAAAGCGGCAAGAAACCCGTGGAAGCCTGATAGGGTCAAGGCGCTTCGGCGCTGACTGACCGCCCCGCAAAGCCCGCCCGATTGACTGACCGGTTACGACCGGCAGCCGGTCGGGCGGGTTTTCGCATATTCGAGAACCGACACGGACACGGCAATACTCCGCGCGGGTTGCACGGGTTGCGTTACGGGCACCGTCACGCGGGACGCCGTCACACTGGAGAACCGTCACGCTGTGCGGGTTATGCGTCACGCAGTGAGGGATCGCACAGTGACGGTACTCTCGCACGGTGACGGCGCAGCCGCGGCCCGACCGGTCAATGGCGGTCGGCGGTGTCGATGACGATCGTGACCGGGCCGTCGTTGACCAGGCCGACGCGCATATGGGCGCCGAAACGCCCCTCGCGTACTGCAACGCCCCCGGAGCGCAGCGCCTCGTTGAATTTGATCCACATGATGTCGGCATGTTCCGGCTTGCCCGCGCCGACGAAGCTCGGCCGGTTCCCCTTGCGCACGTCGGCGAACAGCGTGAACTGCGACACGGACAGGATCTCACCGCCGATGTCCTGGATCGACCGGTTCATCTTGCCCTGCTCGTCCTCGAACACGCGCAGCCGCAGAATCTTATGCGCCAGCCATGCGATCTCGTCATCGCCGTCCTCATCGGTCACGCCGACCAGCAGCAGGAACCCCGGACCGATCTGCTGAAGGTCGAACGTGGGATCCAAATCCCCCAGCTCATTGACGACATCGACCGACGCCTGCGACACACGCTGCAATACCACTTTCATGTATCGGATTCTATCGCACCCACCACCACCGCATCCGAACTGGGCATAC
>OCHA01001574.1_pt1 | contig 16542 bp, 12 predicted proteins | sample 1538591 | NCBI WGS metagenome assembly OCHA01 (sample SAMN04571710, study PRJEB22368) | human gut metagenome | biome: human gut; material: stool | host: Homo sapiens | place: Luxembourg | collected 2012-09-06 | reverse complement strand
GAGGGGCTTTTGCCCCCGAAGCACGATGCGGGTACCGCAACCCGACATTATCGAGCATTTTGGCAACGCAGATGCCGTGCCGCAGCTGCCGGAGCGGTGCTTAAGCCGCAAGGCGGGAATTGTGCGGTGTTGCCCTATCCTCACTCCCCTTTTGGTGAGCGGCTAGCCTGCAATTCGACGTATTATTGAGGTTACCATTTCTATCCACACTCTCCTTGCGGTGAGCGATACGTTGGGGGGCAACCAAGGCCGATGCGGCATTTCTATCCACACCCTCTCACAGGGAATGACTGGCATTTATTCATGGCTCTGGTAATGTTACACAAACTTTTACCGATGTTTGTGAACAGAAAAACAATCGTACTGGGCACTGGCATGGCATTTTTGCTGGCTCAAACACTCGTGCATTTATTTCATGTTCTGCTTCTGCTATTTTGTGCAGGCAATGCTTATTTCATCAGTTTCTGCAGCGTTTTCAGCAGCTCATCCACAACTTCGTCATTCCCGGCACGGATATCATCCGCCACACAGGTGCGGATATGGTTTGCCAGCAGCTCACGGTTGAACGCGTTCATCGCCGCCGTTACCGCCGCCGACTGCACCAGAATATCCGGACAATACACTTCGTTTTCCACCATCCCACGGATGCCCCGAATCTGCCCTTCGATCCGGTTCAGTCTGTGGACCAGACTTTTATACTCTTCTTCACTGCGATGCTTTGTTTTGTGTGCACAGCAGCAACACGGTTCCTTCTTTTCGTTTTCCTGCATTATGTTACCCTCCCATCACATGCAAGGTACCCCGGCGGGGTATATTCACTATATACCCCGCCGGGGTACCTTGTCAAGTAGATAATATAATATTTTTATATTATTTTATGCGAGAGTTTTTTACTATAGCAATTTTTAAAATTAAAGCGGATATCCGCATGAACAAAACCACCCTGAACAGTCAGAAAGAGAAACATTCCATACTCTCCTTGCGGAGAGCGACGTCTGTTGCGCTGCCCGGTCTGCGGCTGCACCTTAATTTCTATCCACGCTCTCCTTGCGGAGAGCGACAAAATTCCGTATGCCACATCTGAGCTGATCCTGGAATTTCTATCCACGCTCTCCTTGCGGAGAGCGACAGCCCTCCAACCGTCAAAATTGCAGGGCAGCCAATATTTCTATCCACGCTCTCCTTGCGGAGAGCGACCAACTGCGTTCTGAAGCTCATTCGACTTGGAATCAATTTCTATCCACGCTCTCCTTGCGGAGAGCGACCCATCAGTCACCCCACCTTTCACCGCGGCTGCAATTTCTATCCACGCTCTCCTTGCGGAGAGCGACGCAAGCACGTTTTCCAGAACCAGCTCAGATACCGCATTTCTATCCACGCTCTCCTTGCGGAGAGCGACCATAGCCGCGCTGGGCGGCCATGCAGAGCCACACATTTCTATCCACGCTCTCCTTGCGGAGAGCGACTGCCCGGTGCCAACAGCACCGCCACTCCCAGCGAATTTCTATCCACGCTCTCCTTGCGGAGAGCGACGGGACTGGGGCTGGTAACTGCTGGCCTGTACCACATTTCTATCCACGCTCTCCTTGCGGAGAGCGACCGCCTTGCAGCGCCATGATGTAGGCTGCGTTCTCATTTCTATCCACGCTCTCCTTGCGGAGAGCGACACCAGCGGCAGCATCATCCCAGCCATCGAGAGCATTTCTATCCACGCTCTCCTTGCGGAGAGCGACTAGTATTTCTGAGGCTTGCAATCGAAAGAGACGATTTCTATCCACGCTCTCCTTGCGGAGAGCGACGGGGTTATTTCAAGGTCCATTCTCCCCCGAAGAAAATTTCTATCCACGCTCTCCTTGCGGAGAGCGACGGCGAGGTGAATAAGGTCCTCATCGTTGCCCCGAAATTTCTATCCACGCTCTCCTTGCGGAGAGCGACACGTTGCCGCGCCGCTTCATCAGCGGCGTGGACAATTTCTATCCACGCTCTCCTTGCGGAGAGCGACCACTATGATAACTATAATCTGCACTGTGTCGAAATTTCTATCCACGCTCTCCTTGCGGAGAGCGACCAATATCCCGCCTGATAGTGTCTTGATTATAGATATTTCTATCCACGCTCTCCTTGCGGAGAGCGACCGGAACTATTGGCGGCCTGCACAGCGATAGCGTCTATTTCTATCCACGCTCTCCTTGCGGAGAGCGACGGGGCAATTTGGCATATGTGGATTGCCAACAGTCATTTCTATCCACGCTCTCCTTGCGGAGAGCGACTTGCGCAAGGTGCCACTGCTGGGGATTAAATGAGATTTCTATCCACGCTCTCCTTGCGGAGAGCGACAATAGGAGTCAAGCCGCTAGCGTCTGACCAACGCGGATTTCTATCCACGCTCTCCTTGCGGAGAGCGACGCGGTTGGACGCTGAATATTAACGGCCCGATGAAATTTCTATCCACGCTCTCCTTGCGGAGAGCGACCCCCGCGAATTGGTTTGACTTGTGGGGGTGGAAAGATTATTTCTATCCACGCTCTCCTTGCGGAGAGCGACGCCGCGGGGCGGCAAACTGTTATCTTGATAATATAGATTTCTATCCACGCTCTCCTTGCGGAGAGCGACCGAGTGCTGGACGGCTCTAAATCATCTATCGAGGATTTCTATCCACGCTCTCCTTGCGGAGAGCGACTGTTGTTACAAGAGGTAATGATAATGTCAATATATTTCTATCCACGCTCTCCTTGCGGAGAGCGACATCACCAGATACTTCCTCTACGCAGTGCAGATTATTTCTATCCACGCTCTCCTTGCGGAGAGCGACGCAGATTGCCCGTCAATGACGGTATTACACTGCAATTTCTATCCACGCTCTCCTTGCGGAGAGCGACGCAGATTGCCCGTCAATGACGGTATTACACTGCAATTTCTATCCACGCTCTCCTTGCGGAGAGCGACATACTTCTGGCATTGTTGTTCCGCCTAAAGCCGATTTCTATCCACGCTCTCCTTGCGGAGAGCGACAAGAGCACACCGGCAAAACCGTTTTCCACCTCAGATTTCTATCCACGCTCTCCTTGCGGAGAGCGACCGTTTCTGACTTTACTAGACGTTTGTCCTACAAGAATTTCTATCCACGCTCTCCTTGCGGAGAGCGACTATTCTCTTCCGGCGCTAATGCTGATAGTGTGACATTTCTATCCACGCTCTCCTTGCGGAGAGCGACGCGTTTTCAATCTTTTTGCCAATCCGGGAAGCACTATTTCTATCCACGCTCTCCTTGCGGAGAGCGACGCCCGGTAAAATCAGTTCAGTGCTTCCCGGATTGGCATTTCTATCCACGCTCTCCTTGCGGAGAGCGACTAAGTCGCCGCCGCTGGACAGGTCAAGCCCTACAATTTCTATCCACGCTCTCCTTGCGGAGAGCGACGATATGTTCCAGAATGTGCATTGCGAGTAACTTCCAATTTCTATCCACGCTCTCCTTGCGGAGAGCGACAAGCGGCACAGGCCAGAACGCCCACAAAACAAGCTGGTATTTCTATCCACGCTCTCCTTGCGGAGAGCGACACACAAAAAAGAAAAATCAACCCGGCAAGTTAAACATTTCTATCCACGCTCTCCTTGCGGAGAGCGACAGGCTACCAACGGCCTTGCGGACGCCCCACCACATATTTCTATCCACGCTCTCCTTGCGGAGAGCGACGCCAACAACCAGCCGGGACAACAAGCACAACATATTTCTATCCACGCTCTCCTTGCGGAGAGCGACCCCGGGAGAATCTGGTCAACGGCGTTGGCTTGATATTTCTATCCACGCTCTCCTTGCGGAGAGCGACTCAACTGCAAAGCGGCAGAAACAGCCAGAACATCATTTCTATCCACGCTCTCCTTGCGGAGAGCGACTGGCAACGTGGTAGCCGGGTCACGTATGTTGAAATTTCTATCCACGCTCTCCTTGCGGAGAGCGACATACTTGGGCGCGGGGAAGTCGTGTGACGTATGTAGAATTTCTATCCACGCTCTCCTTGCGGAGAGCGACGGCATTCTTGTGTTTTGTGGTCCGCAGGGGTCAGGCATTTCTATCCACGCTCTCCTTGCGGAGAGCGACGAGCTTGACGGAGCGTCTCCATTGACAAGTAGGACATTTCTATCCACGCTCTCCTTGCGGAGAGCGACAGGGAGACAACCAGCATTAAGCCAATCTTCGGCAATTTCTATCCACGCTCTCCTTGCGGAGAGCGACTGTACCCTCGTCAACTGTAATAGTAATTTTACGCATTTCTATCCACGCTCTCCTTGCGGAGAGCGACTCAGACCCAGACGCTTAAAGTCGCGGCGCATAACGATTTCTATCCACGCTCTCCTTGCGGAGAGCGACCAGACGGCCTATTTTTTATTGTCGGACGGAATGGAATTTCTATCCACGCTCTCCTTGCGGAGAGCGACAGCTTGATGGAGCGTCTCCATTGACAAGTAGGACATTTCTATCCACGCTCTCCTTGCGGAGAGCGACGGGCAGAAACGGTCAAAACATCAAATGCAGACATATTTCTATCCACGCTCTCCTTGCGGAGAGCGACCTAAACGCGAAGCGAGCGAATCAATCGGAACATTGCATTTCTATCCACGCTCTCCTTGCGGAGAGCGACGAATCAATGCAAGATATACCAACAGACTTGTGGCATTTCTATCCACGCTCTCCTTGCGGAGAGCGACTTTTTGAGAAGTCATAAAAAGGAGGCAAAGCAATAATTTCTATCCACGCTCTCCTTGCGGAGAGCGACTTGACTGATGAGGTATCAACCGGCGGGAAGATTATTTCTATCCACGCTCTCCTTGCGGAGAGCGACAAGTAGCAAAACGCACGACAGACATAAGACCGTTATTTCTATCCACGCTCTCCTTGCGGAGAGCGACATATGACACATCTTTGCTTATGCAATGCCAAGCTATTTCTATCCACGCTCTCCTTGCGGAGAGCGACATCGATGACTTCGAGCCATCCACAACACGGAGATTGACATTTCTATCCACGCTCTCCTTGCGGAGAGCGACAGTCATCGATTGAAGAGGTGTCAAAATATGTCGTCATTTCTATCCACGCTCTCCTTGCGGAGAGCGACGTTTGACTGATGATGTATCGTCTGGCGGTAAAATTATTTCTATCCACGCTCTCCTTGCGGAGAGCGACGTTGTGGGTGCTTCGTAAGGTGCCGATAATTGGCATATTTCTATCCACGCTCTCCTTGCGGAGAGCGACCTTTGGGTTATGTGAGGGGGTGTCTCTTTTGAGAAATTTCTATCCACGCTCTCCTTGCGGAGAGCGACGCAGTCAGCAAGTACATAACGAAGTACATTAACATTTCTATCCACGCTCTCCTTGCGGAGAGCGACGACCTTGCAAACCGTGCAGGCCTTAACATTCGACATTTCTATCCACGCTCTCCTTGCGGAGAGCGACTTGACAATGTGCCTTCTTTGCAGTATAATGTAGTATTTCTATCCACGCTCTCCTTGCGGAGAGCGACTTGACAATGTGCCTTCTTTGCAGTATAATGTAGTATTTCTATCCACGCTCTCCTTGCGGAGAGCGACGATACAATGGGCAAGGCATTGGCCGAAAAAGTCATTTCTATCCACGCTCTCCTTGCGGAGAGCGACGGCCAATGCCTTGCCCATTGTATCACCAACAGTATTTCTATCCACGCTCTCCTTGCGGAGAGCGACATCGGAACATTGCGCACCGTAAGCGTCAGAAAAACATTTCTATCCACGCTCTCCTTGCGGAGAGCGACATCATAAGTCAGGCCAATAGATGTACCACAAAACCATTTCTATCCACGCTCTCCTTGCGGAGAGCGACTCCTTTAAGGGCAACTGAAATCAGCTCCTTTCACCATTTCTATCCACGCTCTCCTTGCGGAGAGCGACCAATGGAAGTACCGCAGTACCAGATTTTAGAGGATTTCTATCCACGCTCTCCTTGCGGAGAGCGACAGCAAAAGTGCACAAAACAGTGGGGCACTTTTGCGCATATGAAACAAATTTTATGGGGATTGCATCTTCATGCTGACAGGCAAGGCTGTATTTTACCCTTTCTGCCCCTGTTTTTTCCATATTTTCTGGTGCGAAGGAACCGGGAATTTTATGATTGCCTTCCCCTCGCACTAGGCAAACAAGATTCCATCCTGATCAAAATCCGGGTGCAGACCCACATGCTCGACTTTGCTTTTGTAATGGTTTCCCAGTTGATAAAAGCGCAGGCTGTCCGATTCCGAATCGATCAGTTCGGTCAATTTTGCTTTGAACATCGTGTATTGCGCGGCATCCAGCAGGCACTCAAATACGGAGTTTTGCACCCGCTGGCCGTAGTCTACACAGACTTTTGCTACTTTGCGCAGCCTGCGACGACCGGCGGCTGTTTCGGTGTTGACATCATAGGTTACAAGCACCAACATAACGGCACCTCACTTCCAGAAAAACGGTGGGTACACTTCCAGGTCGCCGCGCAGAGCACGGGCCAGCAAAAGCGCCTGAACATAGGGCACCAGCCCCCAGGGCAGTTTTTCTTTCAAAAACGGATGGGTGATCTCTTCCTTCTTTTTGTTCTGCCATGCGGTCAGGAAAGCTTTGCGGCCATCATCCGTCAGCAGTACGGCACCATTTTCCTGTTTTTGCAGGTGTTTTGCCGTGATGATCTTTTGATTGATGCAGCTGATGACCAGCCGGTCTGCATAAACCGCCCGCAGTTCTTCCATCAGGTCAAGTGCCAGACTTTTGCGGCCGGGGCGCGGGCGGTGCATAAAGCCAACATAAGGGTCCAGGCCCACAGCGGTCAAGGCGGATGCACACTCCCGCGCCAGCATGCTGTAGGCAAACGAAAGCAGCGCATTCACATTGTCCAGCGGTGGACGGCGGTTGCGGCCCTCAAACACAAAATCCTGCTTTTGCTGCAGAATCAGGTCATTCAGGCAGTCAAAGTAGCGCTGGGCTGCCTCGCCTTCCAGGCCGCGCAGCTGTTCCGGATCATCGCTGGTCTGTATCAGCGGCAGCGCGGCGGCCAGCTGGGTGGAGGTGCGTTTCAGTTTTTCGACCGGGACACGCTGGGGATGATCGCGGGTTGCGCGTTCCAGCACCCAGCGTGCGTTATACACTTTACCAAGGATAAAGCTCCGGGCATAGCGACAGCTCTGGGCCGGGTCATCCGACACGCGGTACTGCGTCTGACGCAGCAGCACATTGCCGCGTTCTTCCCCCACGGTGCGGGCCTGAAATCTGCCATACGGGTCAAAAAAGCAAAGGTCAATGCCCCGCCGGGCACAAGCTCCCATCAAAGCGGGGCTGGCACCCGCGTAAGTAAAGCAGACGATGCCTTCCAGCGTATGCAGGGCATAGCGGTGGGTTTCCTGCTTATTGCGGGTAACAACAAGGTTTTCGCCATCCAATGTCAGGTAAGCGTCCTCATTGATGACAAACAGGGTGTTGAGCAGCTTTCTCATGGCGCGCCCTCCTCAATATGCTCCCGCAGATACGCCGCCGGGTCTGCCTGCTGATACAGCGCCGGCAGGCAAAGCTCTTTCAGTGAGCAGGCATTGCAATGCTTGCCGGGTTTGCTTTTTGGGGTATAGCCGCGCGCAAACAGGCGGTTCATCTCATCCGCCATGGTCTGCGCGGTGCTGCGCAGTTCCGGTGTCAGGGAAACATGTTCCCGCTGCCGGGTTTCTTCATAAAAGATTTCCCCTTCCGGCACCTCGCACACCAGCATTTCTTCCAGCGCCATGGCCTGTGCGCAGAGCTGCAAACGGTCGGCATCGTTTACCTTGCTGCGGCCATGCTTATATTCCACGGGCATGGGCTGCCACAGGCCGCGGCGCCCCTGCAATGACACGCCGTTTGGATCCTTGTGAAACTCTACCACATCGCAGTCGCCGGTCAGTTTTAAGCGGTGGCTGACTACCCTCATACCGCGGGCGATCAGCAAATCGCCGCGTTTTTCCGTCAGGGTAACATCATGGCAGCGGGTATGTTGCAGGCGGCCTTCGGCGGTGCGCTGGTTTTCGGACCATTGTTGTTCCAAGTACGCAAGTGCCCATTGGCGGCGGCAGAATGCAAAGTGCTGGATGCCAGACATTTGCAGATAGTCATCAGTATTCATCATACACTTCCGGTGTCAATCCGTTCAGGGTATCGCAAGTAATATTATAATCTTCCACCCGGTGTGCTTGTGCCACACTTTCTTTTAGCTCCACATGCAGACAGCGATGGACCTTTGCCGAAGAATACTGTCCGTTTTTGCAGTTATGACGCCACCAATACAGGCGAACCACCTCCATACTGCCATCCGGGCGGGCAGAGGAAATATCGTTTTCAAACAGTGTGCGCAGCGTTTCTTTGATGATTTCTGCATCTTCATCTGTAAAGCCGGTCTTTTCTGCCAGCTGGCAGTTAATGCTGCCAAAGGTTGTGTACACGCCAAAAGCCACACGGTGCTTCATACCCATGGTATCGCTTGATTTCTTTTCGCCAGTCGTACCGTTCACGCTCTTTGTGATCTGGATATCATCGACATCAATCGGGTCCACGCTGAAAGCCGGATGAATAGATACCGGGCCGCGCACGCCAACGGAAACACCATCGCCCTTAGATTCTTTTCCCTTAAAGGCAAACACCTGGCCAAAGCTGCGCACATCCAGCCAGGTTTCACAGGCAGCCTTTGCATAAGCATCTTTATCTTTTTCAGCCTTTTTCACTGCTGGGCAGCCGTCTGCACGGTCTTTCAGGCTTTTGAAGCCATCATTGCAGCGATCGTCCGACTGGACAAACACATTCTGGCCAAGGTCCATCATGCGGTTGCGGATCTTGCGTTTCAGGCACACATCCGAAATTTCACCCAGTCCCTCATACGTTTCGCGCGGGCGGTTTCCGTTCAGCGGGTCACCGTTCGGGTTCGCATGGTTTACAGCAATCACAAGTGCAAAGTCGATTTTATTCTGCAGCACAGCCATCTTTTATTCCTCCTGCTTTTTTGCTTTCGCTTTATATTCTGCATTTTCGGCCTTAAAGTCCATCATCTGGTCGGCATAGCCAACCAGATACAGCTCACCAAGTCTTTTGTTCGTAAAGTTTTCTGTGCCAATCTTATGTAATAATTCTTGCATCATCGCATACCTTTGGCTATCCATTCCGTTACGGTTTTTCATTCTGTTCAGGTACGGATTTAATTTTTTATCTAAAAGAAGTGTTGTTGCTGCCGGGTGCAGAGCAAACGCGGTTCTTAAACGCTCTGCATTTGTCAAACGTTTTTCGTTCTCATTTCCTTGCTGAATCAACGCCCGTCTTTCAATCTGTTCTGCACAGGCTAAAATTCTCCCAAACAAATAGTTTCGGTCTTTAATGGTTTCATCAACATTCATCGGATAATCCACCTTCTTATTTCTATGATAGTACCCACGCACAAGGGCGCAGGCAATGTTTTGTGTTTTTTGTTGTTCCCAATAATCCAGGCCAATGCTGTTTGTTGCCCGATCTACCGCGCTGATCATCAAATCCCGCGGGAAGCGCTCCCCATTGGTAATACAGGGAATCAGTCGTTCGATTGTGGCTTGTTTCAGCTTTGCATCCACTTTTTCGCCATAGGCTGCTTTTGCAATGTCCGCCGGGGCAGGCGCACCAACAAAGACAACTTTCTTGATCTTGGGCTTTTTGCCCAGTTCCGTCGGCTCCTCTACACTGCGGTATTCCAGCTGCCATTGGAACGTATCGTGCCAATCCTTTATATTGGCAAGCAACTTAGAGCCCTGCAGTTCCTGATAGTACCGGATGGACAACCGGCCAGGTGTAGCAGAATCCAAAATCATGACCGCCGTTTGGGAATTGTCCTTCAACTGGTGCTGATACCCCAGAATGGCCCGGTTAAACTGCCGTGCAATTTCTTCTTGGGTATCCGCAGGCAACCTTTCTGTATCTTCCTCAAAATCGTCCCAATCATCGCCTGCTAGTGGATTATATTCCTGGGCAATATCGAGAGTATCCCCCAGCACATTGGGTACTGCTTCGTTCTGTGTTCCCCAAACAAGTACAGTCTGGTCCCCTGTATTTACCCCTTGCTTGCTGACCAACCATCGCAAGGCGCTGTGTGCCTTTTGGGTTGTTTCATAACCAATCGAAAGTGCCTGCGCTGCATCCGCAAAGCGCCCGCGGTAAGTATAATTCGTATTGTCATTGCTGGATATCAGCTTTGCACGGTCACCTGGGTTGCGGATCTTATACGGGCTTAATGTAGAAACCGGCATTTTGATTCCCTGAACTGTGCAATAGTCAATATCTTTTAACTGTGTTTCATAAAAGCGGATAAAGCTTTCTCGGACTGTTGTATCACGCGACAAATCAACATTGTCAACGCGGAACCGGACAAAAGATTCCGTCTGGTCACTACCGGTCAGCGTATCCAAAATAGGGGGCTTGTCTTCTTTGTTTCCCTGCCATTTTGTTGGCAGAGTTCCATTTTCATCTATAAACAAAATATTTGCCTTGACCAGGTCTGCGATCAGGCATTCTTTTTCCAGGTAGTGCAGGACTGTACACACAGCCGGGTGGGCATAAGGAGATGTACACCACGCTTGTAACTGCTTGTGGTAAAGCGGCCATCCGGATTCTTTACTACCACCAAAAGTGGGATAATCTGCCGCAATATATTGCAGTTTATCCACTAGCGGGTGCGGCACCATGCCGGATGTCCGCGCCGAAGATTCCTCTGTGCAAGGAATGATCGTTGTCCTTTGATCTTGTGCCAGCAAGCCTGCATACTGAAAGTTTCCGTCCTTGTCCAGCTCCACTTCAATGTTGACCTGCTGCGTCGTGTGAGCCACCGGCAGTAGTGGAACTTTCCCAGGCTGCTGCTTTCCAATTTCTGACACGCTATTCTGGTAGGTTTTATAGCAATAGCTAAGCCAGCTCATTCCTGTATCACCTCCCTGTACAAATCATCGCAGTCGCTGACTGTTTCACCCAGCGTAAAGGTCTTTATCTTTTGCGGGTGGATATCACGCACAATTTCGCATTCTTCCGGACGGCAAAAACAGATTTTTCCGTTCTGCATTACCGGGTGCCAAAAGCGTTCCTGCATCACGCCTTTCCCGTTTTCGTCCGCATAGGTAATGCCGTGCTCCATTAGGCCTAGGTCCAGGGATGAAACATCATCATAATGCCCTTTTCCCAGGCCAAAAATGCAGGGTTCAATATACCCCTGGCATTCGCGTGTTCCCAAAAAGATATCTCTTCTGCCGCCGCGTTCCAACATACGCTTTGCAATAGCGTAATGTTTGTTTTCATTGCGGTCTTTTTCCAAGTCTGGGCGATGTTCGTTCCATTCAAAATGTGCCCGCACCTGGTAGCAAACATCGGAAAGGTACGTATAGATGGAAAGATCGTTTTTTCCATTGTTATACATAATGGGACGGATGCCTTTGGATTGTCTTTCAATCGGGTTCATCACGCGCAGTTCATCAATTACCCAGGTGAACGTTGGTTTCCAATAGCAGCTTTCATAAATGCCCTTCAATGCCTGGTAGGTGGGCACCGGGTAGCTGAATTTTTCGCCGCCTACGCGGGTAATTGGGTCGCTGAACAGTGCATAACGCCCATATACCTGCATGGATATTGAATTTTCGTATTGCAAAGTCTAACCCTCCTTGTTAAGCAAATTGTATCGGCATAAATCCGGGGCTTGTCTGAATTCCCTTTTCGTCATCGTAATATTCCTTGTTAAGAATTGTCACTGCCCCTTCTTTTACTGTGTACAGTGCGCCTTGATCTGCCAGGCGTATTTTTTCATTTGTTGTAATACCAACGGTAAAGCGTTGTGCGTCCCGCAGCATTTTGGGGGTAAGCGGTTTACTGGACGAAAGTCTTGTTGCCATATCTGCGCCATCTTCCCCATAGGGAACCACCACCGGCGTTGTAATGTCCTCCAAAGCATGGAAATTCCTTTCTGCCGTGGCAAACGCCTGCCGGAGCAAGTAATTGGGGAACTTTTGTTTTCCTGTTGTCTCTTTCCAGGCTAGCACACTTTCCTGATTATCTGACAAAAGGTCAAACAAATTCACTGTTTTTGGGGGAATGTACCCCTTTAATTCAACCGGATCGCCCATCCGTTCCTGTTGTTGGGACTCTGCATAATAAAGCTGGTAGTACCTCAAAATACTTTCCGGCTCTAACAGGTCCGCATCCCTTTGTAATTGCTGCAGCAGGTGCCGTGTGGCTTCCCTGCCGTTGCGCAGTTCCGGAAGTCGATCCAGATTTTCCAGATTGTAGGTTTTAACAAGATACACCGTGCGGCATTTCCTTTCCGCATTGCGGTTGCATCGGCCGGAAGCCTGGGCCACACTGGGCAGCGCAGCCATACTTCGAATGACGCAATCAAAGCTTACATCCACGCCTGCTTCTATCAGTTGGCTGCTTACACAGATCAAACGTTCCTGACCGTGTAAGGTGTTTAATTTTTGCTTAACTTCTGCGATAACATCTGCACGGTGCTTTGCACACAGGTGCGTGGTCAGGCAGTAAAGTTGTGTATGTTCCGGCTGGCATTGTTTCAAAGCCTCAAACACCTTTTCGACCGCCGAACGGGTATTCAAGATGACCAAAATGCTGCCATTCTCGTCTTGCTTGCTCCGTACAAATTCTGCGAGTTCTCCTGCCTGAAATCCATTTCCTGTTTCGGGCACTTCAATCTTTGTCCTTCGGAACTGCGCAAAGCGCAGCTGGTAATCCGGGACCAGGTCCACCGGCGATGCAAACCGCAAAGGGTTTGCTACTTCGCTTAGCGCTGGCTGTGTTGCCGTACACAAAACAACAACGCACCCCAAATAGTACGCCAAGAAATTTGCCGCCTGGTTGAACAAGTATGTATGGCAAATGGGCAGGGACTGTATTTCGTCAAACACCAAGATAGAATTTGCCAGTGCTGCCATGCGGCGCACATTCTGCCGCCTGCTGCAAAACAGGGTTTGCAGCATCTGTACCATAGTTGTACATATCACCGGCGCTTCCTGCCAGCGTTCCAGCTGGCGGAGAACTTCGGGGTTCTCTGTATCCAGCACCGCATCCGTATGGTGCTCCAATAGATATTCACTGCCGCCTAATGCCTTTTTGAACTCCTGTACATTCTGTCCGATAATCGATCGGAACGGTGCAACATAGAAAATATGCCGGGCCGAAAGTTTTTTGGCCGCATGCACACAATATCGCAGCCCGGAAAATGTTTTTCCTCCGCCTGTTGGCACATACAAGCGGTAAATGCCCAGCTTTGCACATTCGCCTGCTGTCTTGCATTGCTCCGAAATTTCTGCACGCAAGGTATCTATTTTATGTCGGGGCTGCAAATTGTTCAGGAACGTTTCAACATTGCTTTCTATCAGATCCCATGGCGGAAGCTGCTCCGGGGGAAGGCATCCTTCTTGATTATAATAGTTGCCTGAATCCAACCAGTCTGCATCGATCAGGGCTGCAAACAAAAATCTGTGTGCCAACCCCAACATGACCTGATAGATACAAAGCCGCGGCTTCTTTCCTTCCTGCGTTCGGATTTTCCGCACAAGACATTCTACCTCCTGCGCAGCTTTGGCAAACATTTGCCGTATCTCTGTTTCACTTATGCAATCCGCAAAAAAGGCCCGGCAGCTTTCTTCATATAGCTCTTGAGCCTGCTCTGAATACATATGTTTTATCCAGGGTTCTACTCCACCCAGGTCGAAAACATCCATACGTTCAGAGTGATGGGATCCGATTGCCAATGCTGCCATTTGCGCAGTCAAGCGAGAAGGTGGTGAAGCTGTTTCTCCGCCATAATTTTCCCATAGCCACCGCATTCCGGCGCTGGAATGATTGATTTTTTCGTTTGTCTGACCTCTCAGATGCTTTTGCACGTTGATATGAGATTTCCCAGCGTCATGGAGCCAGCCTGTAAGACGGCCCAAATTTTCAAGTCCCAGCGGCTGGCACGCCCGTGCGCAGTACTCGGCCACGTTTTCACTGTGTTGCTTTAGGGATTGTATTTTCCAGACGCCATTGATTTGTTTGGTATGACCGAGTAACATGGTAATCATCTCCTTATATTTTCATTTCGGATTATATAAAAGTTTCAAAGTTTCATTTGTAATCAATATACCATCATAAATAGGACTCTGTCAATCCTCTTTACTAAAAAATTTGCTTTTCATGATAAAATCATGTACACTACTTTATGTCAGAAAGCGACCTTAAGGCTTTCTGTGGATAGAAATGGATTTTATAATAGTTCCACATTTCTTCTTATTCCTAGCCGTCACAGCCCGACTGTGGCGGCTTCTTTGTTTCTTTTATTATAGCAGATCACTCATCCCATAATTCGGACTTTCACTCCAGTTCTGCAATCTTTGTCATACTATCCAAATTTATACATGTAGAATTGTTAGCTATTCCCATTAGCAGATATTTTTGATAAAATAAGATATTATAGGGTTTATGAATTCACTTTCTTATATTACTTCTTCATCTTACCGAAAAATCATTTACGCAAGGAGTGAAAAGCCATGAAAAGGAAGTTATTCTCATTTTCAGCCAGTGTTATCACCGCAATAATGCTTACCGCTTGTGCTGCAGCGCCAGAAAATAAACCTGCTTCCTCCGCTGCTCTTTCCCCGACCAGTGAAGCTGTTGCCACAGCTATACCATCCACTAGCAATGCCAACTGGAAGTTACCGCCGCAATATGATTTTGACGAGATGATTCCTCTCTTCTCCCGCGAAACCCACACTGCCGGTTACGCCGCTGCCCGAAATCTGTACGCTGTGCGCAAGGGCGAACGCTGGAGCCTGTTTAATGCTGCCAACTGTAATGCTTTTCTGGAAGATTTGTCAGAAAGCATCCCGTACCTGTATGGTGAGCAGGAGCTCTCCATTGGGGTAGATGATACATACGACTACCAGAAGCTGAATGCCCTGGAAGAACAGATTAACCAGGAGCTGGTTGCCCAACAAATGCCTTTTATAACCATGCTGGGCGGGCACGGCGGGTATGGCATCCAGTGGATTTTAGGTGACAGCCAGATTTACCGTTCTGCTATTGGTGTCTATACATTTAGTGGCACGCCCATCGAACAGGTGTATGCTCCTGATTTGGTTGGCATCCAGCAAGGCATTTGGGATGATGAATATGCCGGTTATCTTGTTGACAATTCTGCACCTTTTGCCGTTGCGGATAAAAACGGTACAATTTTAACCGATTTCGACTACCAGGATGCCTGTATGGCCGGTGAATCTTTAATCGCGGTAAAGGATGCAGCCGGTAACTGGGGATATTGCGACCAAAGCGGTGCTTTAGTAATCCCCTGCATTTATCAGCCGCAGATGAGTTTGTCCATCATGAACGAAATTGTTGAATATCCTTACGCAGACTTATCTGGCATGGTAGTTGTGAAAAATCAATCCGGACAAAAGCTAGTTCTGGATGTTTACGGCAATGAGATAATTCCCGCTGGGCAATATGAAGATTTAGCCCCCGCGCGCGATGGCTGCGTATGGGCAAAACAGAATGGCCTTTGGGGCTTACTGCAAGTACAGGATTACACCGAAAACAATGCCGACATTATTCTGCCGGATGGATGCGTTGCACCAGATGTAACGCTTAGCCGAATTGATAGCCTTTGTACCTACACCACTGCTGATCATGGGCTGGTTATGCGTAAAGGTCCCGGTACAAATTATGAAAAAATGGATAATATCCCCTACGGTATCATCATATGGGAATGCGGCTATAGCAGCAATGTGCCTGACTGGGTTGTTGTATATTACAATGGGATTTATGGTTGGGTCAGTGATGAATACTTGGCTACCACTATTTATTCCACCAGTAAATAATAAATAAAAAAGCAGGTGTTCATGTAGAAACGATATCGTCTTCCACGTGAATACCTGCTTTTTATAGCTTCTTTTATTATATCTGTTCTGTGCCGCTATTTGTCTCTGTATGAAATAAATAGCCGCTATATGCATTTGAATGAAGTGTTCTGTTTGTTTGCTTTTTTACCTAAAAGAATCGCGTAGGAGGCTCTCTTAACGAAAGCGCCGACCTCTCACACCACCGTGCGTACCGACCGGCACACGGCGGTTCAACCGCATAAGTGCAAGGACTCGTAGTAGCGCCTGAGGATACTAAAATATCCTGCTTCTGCGAGTCTTTCGTTTGCAATGGAACCTTTTAATACAGGACTACCGGCGATACGCCAATAACCCAGTCTGGAATTGCCCCACTGGTACTATTCCAAAATTCTTTGTTTGAGTTTCATTACTCATCGATATAATCTTTATCGAACCACTCGCCTAGCGAGTGGTTTTAGATATACAAAAAAGCACCTTAGCTAAGCTAAGGTGCTTTTCCTGGTGACCCGTGCGGGAATCGAACCCACGTTAACGGCGTGAGAGGCCGCTGTCTTAACCGCTTGACCAACGGGCCATAAAAAAGAGAAGCCGGCATCTACCTATTTTCACAGGCCGTTTCCAGCCAACTATCTTC
>OCHA01001569.1_pt1 | contig 16618 bp, 10 predicted proteins | sample 1538591 | NCBI WGS metagenome assembly OCHA01 (sample SAMN04571710, study PRJEB22368) | human gut metagenome | biome: human gut; material: stool | host: Homo sapiens | place: Luxembourg | collected 2012-09-06 | reverse complement strand
TTAAGAGAGTATAGATAGAAGTGAACCCCTTCGGGTAATCGTTAATGGAGTTCTACTGAGAGACTACTACAGTCGGGAATTAAAAGAATATGTGTGATAGAGATGGACGTCCTGCAGGTGTAGGGCGTTTTTGTGCTTGTTGTTTGCGATGATTTACAGAAGTTAGTAAAGAAAAAATTTAAAAAAATGAAGATTTTAGTGGAACAAAGTATCGCTCTGTGCTATAATCCAACATGAGTTTTTATGGATTTTTATTCTTTTGATTGATAGAAGAAAGGCGCTATATTTATGACTATATCTTATATCGGACTGTGGAAATTACTACTTGAGAAAGGGCTTCAGAAGCAGGATTTAGTGGAACATGCAGGGTTAAGCTCTGCAACAGTAGCCAAAATGGGTAAAGGGGAACCTGTGTCAAATAAAGTGTTGGATAAAATTTGCAAGTATCTTGATTGCAGTGTTAATGATATTATTAGTTATCTTTGAGAGATAATGTGAATTTTAACCAAGCTTGTAAATAATTCAAAGATAAGGGTAAAAAAGTAATGAAACAACCACAATGGGATAAATATGAGGCTGCATTTTTGCTGGAATATTGTTTAAAGGTTGAAAATAATGAATTGTCTCGCAAAGAAGCAATTACAACAGTTTCAGAGCATCTTAGGGAAAGAGCTAAAGATAGAGGATTTGAGATTGATGAAGTGTTTCGAAATGAAAACGGTATTTCTATGCAAATGTCAGCGATGAGAAATTGTTATTTGGAAAAAAATAAAGGTTTAACTATTTCTAAGTTATTTAAAGAAGTTGTGGCTCTATATAAAACGAATCGAAATATTTTTGAAAAAATCATACAGGAGGAATCGAGTAAAGTGAATAAAACAATATATCAAGAATTCCTTTTGTGGTTGAAGACTGAAAAGCCAAATGATACAAAAGAAGTTATAGAATATTTAAGCATGCTTAGCATGTTTGTCATAAAAAGGAAACAACTGCATAAACCTATTGCAGATATTACAGATGCAGATGAAATTGAACATTTGCAATCCATTATGAACAAGCCAGAAACGCTAGGAATTCATTCCAAGAAAATGTCAGCTAAAATAGATAAGGCTTTGAAAATGTATCTTCATTTTTTGCATTCTAAGGATAAAAAAGATTTATCTTGTTTAAATTGCAAAAGTGTATTAATAGAGGAAAAGCAGTCGGAGGATTATTTTAAGGTAGACTTTTCGAGTTCACAAAATTATGCGCACACTAAACCGGTGAGTTGTAGATATAAAGGGCGAAATATTCCTTGTTCGGGTTGGAACTCTGTTTTTATAAACATTACAAGGGCAATTTATCAAGATTGTCATACTAAGTTTCCTGTTGGGCATAGTTTATCTTCCAGTTCTCGAATAGATATCGGAAGTCCAGAGGGAATGGTTTATCCCAAGGAAATTGCTAACGGTATTTATCTGGAATGTAATGTTAGTGCATCAGGGGTAGTGAGTAAGCTGCGCGCTTTGATGGTAATTTGTGGAATGAACTACTCTGACGTTGTTATAGAATATCGTCAAAACGTGAAACAATCAAAGGTACAGAAAAAAACAGAAACTGCGGTGATTCCATCAACGCAATTGCAATGGATGCCACATTTCACAAAAGAACTTACAGAACTAATTGCAAAATATTATAAATATGGTTTTCGTGTGGGATCGCCTATTGAACTGATGCGACTTAGGAATTATGCGGAGTCTGCTAATGTTGAATTACCTGTTTCTGATGAAGAACTGGAACGTGAAGTTTCCGTGGTGGGAGTGTTGATTGACGGAAAGATTTATGCGTTAAGTGATGAAATCTTAGAAGAAGTTGCATCTATTACAGATATTATATTTGAACAAGGTGTAGGTGTGATCTTTATCGAACTGTTCATGGAGAAAAATTCTGAATGGCTGGAGGAACACTATATTGTCACGGTCGATATGTTGAAGGAGATTTTGAAAAAAGCCAGACCACAGTATTATTTGGGACAGAATATTATTACAGTGGCAGAAAAAATATCCGAGCATGATGCAATAGTTAAAGAAATCCTTCGGGTCAGCAAAGGCAGTAGCGTTGTTATATTCTCCGAATTAGTTGAGGTATTAGAGTACATTCCGTCTGAGAAAATCGCATGGAGTCTGTCTATGAGTCCAGAATTTGTGTGGATCAGCGAAGGTAAATATTTTTGCATGAAGGATTTTATTATTTCTGAGGAAGATGAAAATGCTATTTCTATGTATGTTGATAGAGAATGCGGATTAAATGGGTATGTCTCTATAACTAATCTACCATATGGTAATATTCCGGAGGAGAATTATGAGCTATCCGACAGTGCTTTACAGACAGCAGTATATAATAAAGTCCTCAAGAAGAACTATTACCTGCATGGCAAGATTCTCACAAAAGAATCTAATGGTGTTGACATCGATATTCTGTTGAAAGCTTATTGTAGTGGTAAAGACATCTGCACTGCGTCAGAAGTGATGGAAAGAGCGATTGAACTTACAGGCAATCCAAATAAGCAGAATGTCATGGCTGCTTTGTACGATACGATGATTCGTATAGGAGCGGATAAATTTATTTCTGAGCAACAGGTTCATTTTGATGTTGAAAGAATCGATGAATTGCTTACGCAAATCGTTTCAGATCGTTTTATTCCTATTAGGGGAGTGACTACATTCGCATTATTTCCACCGTGTGGAACAAGCTGGAACCACTATTTGCTGGAAAGTTTTTGCTATCGTTTTAGCAAGAAATTTCGGCTTGTAGTGATGAATTATAATGATAAAAATGCGGGTTTGATAAAGGCTTTTGAATTATCGCTTAATTATACTGATATGTTGTGTGAGGCAGCAGCAAAATCAAACGAGGATCTGACGGTAGAGGCAGTCGGCAATTATTTTTTTAATAATGGTTTTACCGCAAAAAGGAAATATTCTAATCTGCCCGAGATTATTGAGCGGGCAAAAATTACAAGAGAGGAGGGGTGATTCCAGTGTACTCCTATAGTTTTGATCTTAAATCTGGCGGAATAGTCCTAAACTCTTCCCCAACAATTTTTTCAAAGGAACCTCGGCCTGTTTGGGCAGATGAGCTGGATCTCCTTGGTTTTGATAGATATTGGAATTATGAAAAACAAAATGATGTTCCATTTATGTGGGCAGAATCCAATGTGTATTGGTATCGTGGAATTCAGATTGCGAAAACAAAGGGGGGTGACTTATATAATGCACCAGAATTATTACCGGTTCGTAGTGAAGATGGAAGCATCCCATTTTCAAAGATAGATGGATACACTTTACAGCCGATTGATATGGAAGCTATGTGTCGTCAAAATGAAGAATTGATGACTATTGTGGAAGATACGACGGTGAAAAAGATCATTAAGGAATATGAAAAATTTAAAAATCGTTTGGATATTTTTCATGTTGCATTTTCTGGAGGTAAAGATAGTGCAGTGCTTCTAGATTTGGTAAAAAAGGCATTACCCATCGGCAGTTTTATTGTCATATTTGGTGATACTGGAATGGAATTTCCAGATACATATGATGTGGTGAGAAAAACAAAAGAGCAGTGTGAAGAAGATGGAACACCGTTTTATATTGCTAAGTCACATTTTGAACCGTGTGAATCTTGGAAATTATTTGGACCACCTTCCAAAACACTTAGATGGTGTTGCAGTGTTCATAAAAGTACTCCACAAACGATAAAGATGCGAGAGATACTCGGAAAAGACGATTATACAGGTCTTGATTTTGTGGGTGTTCGGAAGCATGAAAGTCTGGCACGTAGTACATATGAATATGAGAATTATGGTAAAAAGCAAAAAGGGCAGTATAGTTTTAATCCCATTCTTGAATGGACTTCTGCTGAGATATGGCTTTACATTTTTATGAATGATATCATAATTAATGACTCATATAAAAAAGGAAACTCACGAGCTGGATGTTTATTGTGTCCTATGTCAAGTGGGAGTAGTGATTATGCAAGACGAAAAAACTATCCGGAGAAAGTGGATCAGCTTATTTCTATGATTCAGGAATCAAATAGTTGGGATAGTCATAGTAAAACAGATGCATTGACCTATGTAACATCTGGTGGTTGGATAAGTAGAAGAAGCGGGAGAGGAATTGCAGGCAATGCACTTAGGTATAAAGAAACAAAGGAAGCTGGGAATATCCAATTTCAATTAATCAATCCTACGTCAGACTGGAAAGAATGGCTTAAAACAGCGGAGACTTCCAACATTGAATATTCTGTACAGCAAACGGAAACAGGTACTGTAATTACCGCAAGTGAGACTGCATTTAAACAACATCCTAGTGATGGGAAGTTCTTTCGTCAAGCTCTTAGAAAGGCGGCCTATTGTGTGGGATGCCGTGTCTGCGAAACAAATTGTAAGGGAGGGCATCTAAAGTTTGTTGACGATAAGGTAATTATAACAGACTGTATTAGATGCCATGAGTGCCATGACATTCCGGGTGGATGCCATGTATATAACTCATTAAAGATACCACAAGGAGAAAAGAAGATGAAAACAGTTAACTGCTTTGATGACCATGCACCTAAAAGAGATTGGCTTGTATCTTTTTTTGATATGCAGGACAATTTTTTTGCGGAGCATACTTTAGGACCGAATATGTTCACTCATTTTAAAAGATTTTTGCGTGATGCTGGTCTAATTGAAAAAGAGAAATGTACATCGTTTTGTAATCTGATTTGCAAAATAGGCTGGGAAAATGATTTTGCATTAGGACTCATGCTAACCAATCTTGCTTATGATAATGCTCAGTTTGAATGGTATATTCAAAACATGGATATTGGTATTTATTATGATACTAATGAAATCAAGGAACATCTACTTGCAGCAGAAATGAAAGAAAGAGCAGCAAAATCTATAGTGAAGTCTTTTTCTCGTATTGTAGGAACCCCATTTGGAACAGCACTTAATTTTGGATTTGTGGATGGAAACGATATGGTTCGTACGAAGTGTCATATGAGTGACAAACGTGTTTTCTTATATGCACTGTATCGCTTTGTTGAAAGATGTAATTTGAACTGTGAATTTAATGTATCGTATTTGCTGGATGAGAGTGTTGAGAGAGATGGTGTGAGTCCGGTCAGATTGTTCGGCATATATGAAGAGGAAGAACTGCGTACAATCTTGCTTGGTTTGTCAGCACGATATCCAGAATTCATAAATGCAACATTTACAAATGATTTGCAGTCAATTTCCTTACGAGATAAGACTGCAGCAGATGTACTAGGGTTAATCGAGGAGGACTTCTAGATATGGCAAGTAATAAATATTGTGAGTATTTTGATGTTAATGAATCGTATTTTCCATGTATTGATGAGTCTGCCATTAATGCAGGAGCTCCTTGGGAAACAACATATCCACATGAGACATTTATTGAACTACTTAATAGCACGGAAAAAATGCTTGGTGGGACTACAAATCGTTCCATTTGGATTCATGGCGCATATGGTACTGGAAAATCACAATGTGCATATGCTTTAAAGAAAATTTTAGAGGTGCCAGAAAACGAGGTTCGCGCTTATTGGGATAAATATGAGCCGTTAAAAAAGAATACTGCTTTACTTGAGAAAATCATAGGTCATAAGGAGCAAGGAATTTTAACCGCATATCGATATGCATCAGGTAGTATTACATCTCCGCAGCAGTTATTTTTTGCTGTTCAAGAAAGTATTCGTGCATCTTTAGAGGTGATTCCTGGTTCATACAAAGGTGAAAACACGCTTAAGGAAAGTGTAATTGAGTGGTTAAAGGATCCCTTGCATAAAGATTTAGTAAATGGCTTGTTACAGAGACCAGAGTGGTTATCTGAATTTTCACAGTCAACAGCAGATGAGATTATCAATGCGCTTACAAAGCGTAAAGATGTTGCTAATTTAATGGATAGCATTTTCAAGATGGCGGCTAGAGAAGGTATTACTGCATTATCACTTACATCAGACTCTTTATGTGAGTGGATCAAGGATATAATTGCGCAGAATCATACAAAAATCGTATTGATTTGGGATGAATTCAGTGGATTTTTTCGCCAAAATCGTAATTCGTTGGATGAGTTCCAGAAGATTGTTGCACTCTGTCAGGAAACGCATTTCTATTTTGTGATTGTAACACATCCTATTACGTCTATTGCTGGTGCGTCCATTTCCAAGGATGATCCAATGAGCGTTGTGATGCAACGGTATAAGCAAGTGGAAATTTCGTTGCCTTCGAATATTGCATTTGAATTAATTGGGCATGCATTCTCTGTAATTGATGTAGCAAAAGATCAATGGGAAGCCATGACTGGTGATTTGAATTCGCGTGTAACGGCATCAAAGACAGCAGTTATGAAAGTCACTGAGGTCAAGAGCGATAGTATAATGCGGCATCTGCTGCCGATTCATCCTATGGCGGCGTTGGTGCTAAAAAATATTGCGACTGCATTCCAGTCAAATCAACGTAGTATGTTCGATTTTATTAAAACCCCCAAGGATTTGAATATCCATGCTTTTCAGTGGTTTATTCAGAATACCAGTCCGGTTTCGGAGCGTCCGCTATTGACGGTTGACATGCTATGGAATTTCTTTTATGAGAATGGAAAAGACTATTTAACATCAGATATTAAATTGATTTTGGATACTTACCCACAGCAGACTAACCTGACAGAAAAAGAAAAAGTTGTTTTGAAGACTATTTTAATCATGCAGGCTGTAGATCAACGCTTAGGTGGAGCAATTCCTGTTCTAAAACCAACTGATCAGAATTTGAGTTATGCATTTGAAGGAGACTGGGATGTTTACGAGAATGAATGTAGAAATATTGCAAAGGCTCTCGTAAAAAAAGGTGTACTGATACACACACAGATTGCTGATGGAAAGCAGGTGTATTCTGCCGCTGTACTTGCAGGAGATGGGGCAAAGATTGACCGTTTAAAGGATGATGTACGTAAAAATAGTACGACGACTAAACTTGTTGAAGAAGGAAATGAGCTAGGTTCCGCACTTGGGCTAACCCCGCCTTTAAGACTGCGTTATGCAACAAATATTGATACAGGCGCACTACCAGTTGTCACAACGACAAATTTTGTTAAAACGATGGATGTGCTAAAATCAAAGGATATCAGTTGGCATTTTTATGCTGTTTTAGCACTAGCAAAAAATGATGAGGAGGCACAGAGTTTTCGGAATCTTATTAAGAAGACGATTGCTAATGCAGAATACAAAAATATTATAGTTGTTGATGCACTTTCTACTCCGCTTGGTCTTGAGGCGTTTGAAGATTATGTGAATTATTCCGCTATGTCTATGTATTATAACGGAAATAATAACCAGCAATCGAAGGATAGTGCACGCAAAGCCAAAGAAGTGCTTGATAGAGGGTGGAAGGATAGGATTCATGATGGTTCATTTATCGTTTGGTCATATTTAAATCAAGATGGTGAGAAAGCAACCGGATCTGTTGCTGTTCAAACCATCATGCAAACTGTTGTATTGAATCGATATAATCACATTCCTGACTTTACCAAGGGATTGACAGAGAGTCAATTGAAGAATACTCAAGCAAAACAGGTGGCAAAATATGGTTTTGCTCTTGCAGATGTGAAGGGACTAATTGCTGGTTGTGAAAAGTCTGTTCTTGGTAAGGTATGGGGCAGAGATTCTTATTGGAGTGATTCAGATTTAGATAAAGAATCTATTTCTATTATCAAGCGAGCAGTGGACAGGATGATTGCGGATGCATTTAAGGTAAACGGAAGGGTTTCCATTGATGAAATCTGCGAATTTGTGGAAACTACATATGGATTTGCACCATGCAACTTGACATCATTTATTATCGGATTTTTGTTGAAGGAATACCGTTCTGAGCCTTATCGTAGTCAGGATTCGGAGGGACATCGTGAGTCTATGACACCGGATAAGTTATCAGAAATGATTGGTAATTATTATAGCAAGAAAGCAAAAACAACTTATATTGTCAGTCTTACTCCAGAAGAAAAGTCTTTTTATGAGTTGACTGAGAAAGCGTGGGATATTAGCCCCAATACATGCACGTCTCCGACGCAAGCGGGTTCTTTAATTCAGGTAAAAATGCGTGAGTTTGTTTTTCCTGTATGGACATTAGAAGAAGTGGATGAAACAGGTGTATTTGATATAGTTAAAAAGTATATTTCGTTGATTCAGAGTGATGGTGCTACAGCCCACGATATTGCTATTACGATAGGTAAGATTGGTATGCAGAGACCTTCTTGTGCGGATAACCTTAGCAATTTACTTACGGCAGATAATTGTCAAAAAGGTATGTCATTGTTCTTGCAGCACTTTGATGGTGGGAAAATTTGTACCTTGGCTCGGGAAATCGGTGCCACAGAGCATCTTCTTGCAGATATTAAGAAGATGTTCAGTGTCAAGCATGCGGCTCAATGGATTACTTCTACTGGTGAAGATGAAATTCGAAAACTGATGGTAGAATACGAATTTGTGAAAGTAACGAATAATCTTTTGAATATTTCTAAAAATTCAAAAGATGGAGCATTTAAGTCTTGGAGAGAGACTCTTAAATTTATCGGGCTTTCCTGTGAATCTATTCAGCAAAAATATCCTGAACTTAATAAGCTGATGACATTGTTGTTGAAGCTTGTGAATTTTGAGGATATACTTCCAGAGAATATCAAAACACTTTTTGATGAACTTACCATTCATAGTACAGAGATGCATAATCTTCTAAGCTCTCCAGTTGACTGTTTTGTTGAAGTTTATGAGCCTTATCTTGTTGGATTTAGCCCAGAAGAATGTGAAGACATCAAAAATTCTATTACAGATGATATGTTCGCCCTTTCCGCAACAAAAAGTAATGCAGTTGTTAAGAAAGCAGCGGATGCTTATCGTAAGGGACAGGTCAAGAATCAGCTATATAAATTGTGGAGCGATAGAACAGGAGGAACAAAGAGTCCGAAGCAATGGTCCGAAAAATACAAAACTCCCATTCTCTGTTGTGTAGATTCTGAGATTTACGGAGAGGCAAAGAAAGCATTTTCTGTTTTGAACAGCAGTTTTCAGAGTGAGTCAGACATTAAAGCTGCTCTGGAGTTTTGCGAGAAAGCTACATTTTTTGATAAACTTTCAGATGATGAGTTCCGAGATAAATGCTTTATGCGTTGTATTGTTGGTAATTACGCGAGATTGCTTCCAGACGTTACTGCTATTAGGAATACTTTAGAGGATATAGATATTGAACCTTATGACTGGAATGATGATCCGAGAATCAAACAGAAAATACAAGAAATGGCAAGTGTTGAATATAATGCCGGTGGAAGTGATATTGCTATCTCGACCATTGATTCCATGCCAGTAGAACAATCGAAGGAGTGGTTGAAAACGTTGGCCATTAATGATATGGAACTTGGCGTAAAAATTATCAGTAACGGAGGAAAATAAGACTTATGTTGTGTGAAAACGTTAAGAGTTATTTAGCCAATTCAAAGGGGTTGCCATTTTTTTATGTGGTTGGAGATGAAGATTACAAGGAAATATTGAGTGAATTTACGCAAAGTGGTGTTATTATTGATCGAGTGAGTGATTTTTGCCCTAAAGATGACAAGTATCCCGATATTGATGATATAATTGATCATTTTCGAACTTTGGATATGGATTATCGTCAGAATAAGCATGTACTGATTGGTTTGGGGGAATATTTGGCTCTTAGAGGTGCGGAAATTACAGAAAAGGTACTTAGAAGATTAAAAAACACTACACTGGGGACTGCTAGGGTTATTATATTATTACGTTGCGTTACTCCTCAAATAAATAATCTGGCTACAGAAGATGGGCGTATTGCAGAGCAGAAGCGTTTACTTGTAGGGGAAAATGCAATTTCTTCTCTGAACGTTACTTGTGTCAAGTATTTTGCGCAGGATAATGTAGCATTAGGAATCAAAAACCTTCTACATGATATGGAGGATTGTTGTGGCGGAAAAAAATATGTAAAATCTGATTTGGATTTTTCGAATTCGTTGATTCCAGTTACATATATTCATACAGCATTTTCTGCGGTAAAGCAAGTGGCATCTAATAGTGAGTTGGCTGAAAATATGGGAACAGAAGCACAATGGGACCGCTTTTTTCAGGAATTATCGAAAAGCGAAGGCTCATTGGATGCTTTGTTTTTAAAATATGGATATGAAGATGAGTATGAAGAGGATATATATGAGAAATGTGCTGGTTTTGAATTTAAGAACTGGATATTTTTTGTTTTCTTGAAGCAGAAGTGTAAGCATATTCAAAATACCTACTTGAAATATGTTGTATCTCATACGAATTACTACGAGGACTTAAAAAATAATCTATTAACAGCTATTGTTGGTATTTCGCGAATAGATCCTCGATATGGTACTTTTTATTCCGAAAGGAAAAAGCTTATTAAGGATTTCCCTGAATCAGAAGTGGCAATTTTTATCAGGGAGAATAGTGTCGACCCTAAAGAAAGCATTTACCGGTATACAGATAATACTAAAATAGAGCGTGAGGCAATCATTACTTGGATTGCTCAGTATGGGTATATTGATGTAGTAGAGACAATATATCCGGCATTAGCGCAGTATTTGAAAGATTATGCTTTTGATTGCGGTGCTCTTTCTGAATTTATTACACAGTATTTTAAAGAATATAGAATACAGAAGGTGACAAATAGAATTAATCCTGAGTTCTTGGAACTGGTTGAAAGCAATGCTAAAACGCTTCCATACACCCATTTGGAAACCAGGGATAGTGCCATTTTGAGAATTAAAGATAAGAAGAATTCTTTTCTGTACTGGATCGATGCTTTAGGTGTTGAGTTTTTACCATATATTACCTATTTAGTGAAAAAGAAAGGGTTGTCTATGCATACGGATATTACGTATGTAGAACTACCGACAATTACATCAATTAACAGAGGATTTTACGAAAAGTGGCCAGGGACACAAAAATTTAAGGAGTCACATCTTGATGAAATAAAACACAAATTAGAGGGAGGATATTTTTATACTCCAGGTCAAGCGCCGATTCATCTTGTTTCGGAATTGAAAGTTGTTGAAAATGCAATTGATTTTGCGGCTACGGAGCTTGCAATGCATAAGTGTAAGTCGTTTATTATTGCTAGTGATCACGGTGCTTCTAGATTGGCTGTTTTGCATCATCAGGAGGAAAAATACGAAACTGACACAAAAGGCGAGCATTCCGGAAGATGTTGTAAAGAGTTTCCAGATGCTGATTTGCCTAATGCGATACGAGAAAATGGATATTTTGTGCTTTCAGATTATGGGAGATTCAAAAATAGCAGAGCTGCTAACGTCGAGGTTCATGGAGGCGCAACACTAGAAGAAGTTGTAGTGCCAGTAATTAGATTATCTTTGAGAAAACAAGATGATGTGGTTATTAAATTGCTTAATGCCGATGCAATTTATTGCGAAAGACATTCAGGTACTTTGATTGAATTTTATATTTCAGATGTTGAGAATAAGAATAACATAGCGTTAGTTATTGCTGGGAAAAGGTATGTTGCAGTACCTTTTGATTCAACACATTATAGTGTTACTCTTAATGACATCAAGAGAGCAAAAAAGAATATCGTAGCAGAAATTTATGATGGTGATAATTTGATAGGAAGCGTTAAGTTCGACATAAAAGGGAAGGCAGCAACTTTGAACACTGATTTTGATGATTTGTTTTAAGGAGGAATTTAATGGATTGTGTAGAAAAGCTTAGAAACTGTTTCGATGAAATGGTAGTCTACAAAGATTTGAAAAAAACTAATTTCTTCTCAGCACTCAGTCTCCCTTCTTTTATGAGAGACTGGCTTCTTAAAAAATTTGAAGACGATGAGGGATACTTTGATAAGGATGATCTTGCTCGTTTTGTAAAGAAGTATATTCCACGCAAAGACGATTGGACATCTATAAAAAATAGAATTATTATTGAAGGAGAAAAGGTCAAGTTCCTTGCAAAAATCTCTATCGATATTAATGTTAGAACAGGTGAAGTTTCTTTTGCACTTCCTGATTTTGGCCTTGGCTACAAGGATACTATCATTGAAAGTGATGTATGGGATGCATGCAAGGATGATTTGGTAAGGGGTAATGATGTTTGGGGGATGATTGAACTTGGATATCGTTCGCCAGAAGATTTTGATATTGTATTTGAATATGAACCAAGAAAATCACGGGGAAAGTCGTCCCAAGAAGGCAAAATAAGGCTTGTATCTTTTAAAAATTTTTGCCCATATCAGATTAATTTAGATCAGTTTAAAGATGCACGAAGAGATTTTACAACAGAGGAGTGGATCGATGTAATACTTGGAGCAGTCGATTATAACGCAAACGGTTATGAGCAAGAAGAACAAAAGCTCACAATGATTACTCGTTTGCTTCCTTTCGTGGAAAAGCGTCTTAATCTTATTGAATTAGCGCCAAAAGGTACTGGTAAGTCTTATTTGTTTGGTAATGTTAGTAGATTTGGCTGGCTATCGAGTGGTGGAGTGATGAGTCGTGCTAAGATGTTTTATGATCAAACCAAACGGAAAGAGGGCTTAATTGCAGGAAATGATTTTGTGACACTTGATGAGGTACAGACAATCTCCTTTACAGACACAGATGAAATGCGAGCTGCATTGAAAGGTTACTTAGAGCAGGGAAATTTTACGGTTGGTGATTATAAAGGTGTTGCTGATGCAGGCGTTATTCTTTGTGGAAATATTAGAAAAGAAATTATGGATGCAGACGGATATAGTAATATGTTTACTGAGCTTCCGGTGGTTTTCCATGAGTCAGCTTTGATAGAAAGATTTCATGGTTTTATTAAAGGCTGGAATATTCCAAGGATGAATGATGATTTAAAGGTAGATGGGTGGGCGTTGAATTCAGAATACTTTTGTGCAATTATGCATGAATTACGAGGAGATATGACATATCGTAGCATAGTGGACGAACTCATCATTGTGCCTGACGGTGCAGACACTAGAGATACTGAGGCAGTAAAGCGCATTTCTACAGCGTATCTCAAATTATTATTTCCACATGTTCAAAATGTGTCTGATATATCTCCACGGGAGTTTAAGAGATATTGTCTTGATCGCGCTCGCAAGATGCGAGACACAATCAAGTACCAGTTAGGCTTATTGGATGTGGAATATAGTGGTAAAGATTTACCTCTTTTTGGTGTAAAGGGATTAGAATAATTATGAAAATTGAGAATAAAACTTGCTATGTTTGTGGGAAAGAGCCGTTGTTGAAAGATGAGATTGGTTTGACAAAGAAATTAATTGATAAAAATGCAAAGGTGTTCTATTGTTTGGAGTGTCTTGCGGATTATTTGGAAGTAACAACGGAAGAACTGAATGCTAAAATAGAAGAATTTAAAGAAGAGGGATGTGCTCTTTTCAAATAAATGGAGGTCGTCTATGATTTATGCTGATAATGCGGCAACAACAAAATTGGATAAAGATGCATTAGAGGCTATGATTCCGTGGCTCCAAGACGAATATGGAAATGCGTCCCAACCATACTCATTTTCTCGTAAGCCTAAAAAGGCCCTTGCAGAGGCCAGAGCTTTGATTGCTTCTTGTATTGGGGCACAGCCAGAAGAAATTTTTTTTACGTCAGGTGGAACGGAAAGTGATAACTGGGCAATCAAAGGACTGCTACAGTATGGAGATTTTCGTGATACTATAACGAGTCAGATTGAGCATCATGCGATTCTTCAGGCTTGCCAAGCTATCGAACGTCTGGGATATCCTGTTACCTATTTGCCTGTGAATCAGCAAGGGGGTGTTACTTCTGAGGCATTGTCAAGAATTATTACCGACAATACAAAGTTAGTGTCAGTAATGATGGCGAACAATGAAATCGGTACGGTTGAGCCGATTGAAGAGCTAGCCCGTATTGCCCATGCACATGGTGCATTAATTCACACCGATGCGGTTCAAGCGGTTGGTCACATTCCGATTGATGTAAACGCACTTGGTGTCGATCTACTATCGGCGTCTGCCCATAAATTTAACGGACCTAAGGGAATTGGCTTTTTGTATATTCGCAGGGGTACGTCAATACATCCGTTTGCTGATGGTGGAGCACAAGAATTTGGGATGCGAGCAGGTACGGAAAATGTGGCTGCTATAGTCGGTATGTCAGTTGCATTAAAAAAGAATTGCGATCATATGGTTGAAATAGGGGCGAGGCTCCATAAGTTAGAACAGGTATTCCTTGGAACTTTACAGCAGGCAGGAATAGATTTCGTACGTAATGGATCTGAAAATAGAGTGCCGGGAAATATTAGTATATCGATTCGGGGAGCAAGTGGTGAAATGTTGTTGCATCGACTTGACTTGAAGGGGATTGCGATTTCTACCGGTTCAGCATGTGACTCTGTGAATCCTCAGGTTTCGCATGTAATTCAAGCTATTGGTGTACCTAATGAGTATGCAGAGGGTACAATTCGTGTCAGCTTTGGCAGGGATAACCAGGTTGAAGAAGCAAGAGATGTTGCAAATGCCATTATTTGTATTTTAAATAGTAAATTGTAAAGGTGATAAATCGACAAAGTGTTTGATGCGATTAACTTCTGACAGTATGAAAATGAGCAGGAACAGCGTTTAATGCCCGGAACCTTATTGTAGCCCTGATAGCCGTCTGTTTCCAGATATCCGCTGAATCCATCCAGAAACTTCACGGCATTATCCCCACTTCTGGTTGGTGAATATCCATACAGGATAATAACCGGAAGGCCATCTTCACCGCTCCGGAAGAGCCACATGAATGACTGGGACTGCGGACGCCGTTCCGGTTCATTCAAAACCTGAACTCTGGTTTCATCTCCCATAAGAAAGCTGCGTTTCAACAGTTCCCGGTGGAAGTAGTCATACACAGGCTGAAAATAATGCTGTGCGCAGTAAATGATCCAGTTTGCAAGTGTGGTCCTGCTGATTTCAGCACCATACTGCTTCCAGTCTTTTTCCTGGCGGTACAAGGGCATACTGTTTGCATACTTCTGATACATCGTCCATGCAACAGAAGAAGAAGATGCAGGTCCCTTTCCAACCAGAGCAGAAGGAACCTTTGATTTGACGTTGACAGCTTTTTCTGTATCGCCTTTTCCTTCCTTGCAGAACGGACAGCTGTAATTCTGGCTATAGTATTCGTTGATCTCACATTTAGCAGGAACAAAGACCAGTTCACGGCGCACATACTCTTCACCGATCAGCTCCATCTGTGTTCCACAGACCGGACAGATCTGTTCTTCCTCAGTAAGAGGGAGCACAATACGGTTGACTTTCAGTCCCTTAAACATATCTGCATGTGTAGATTTTTTCTTGCGGGTATGTTCTTTGACGGGCATTTCGTCTTCAGGAATGGAAAAATCCTGTTCCATTTCAGCTTCATCAAAAAGGGTCATCTGTCCCGGAACATCAATTGTCTTTGCTTCACTGGAAGCACCAAAAAGTTTTTTGGTAAGATAATCCACCTGCTCCTGAAGAGCTTTTTCGTGATTACTTTTTTCTTCGATAATGAGACGGAGAGATTTGATCAGCTCAGTCTGTTCGGACATCATTGTTTTCAGTTGTGAAATCGTATCTTTCAGCTCACGCAGCTGAATGTCTTTTGCACTGGAAGCCATGGTTCTCTCCTTTAGTTTGATAACTCCATTATACCAGAAACAGAGTACTTTCTAAAGCATAACAATCATTAAAAATGCTGAATTTATAAGGCATACAGTGCTTTTTGCGTGTGCGGTTACAGAACGGAGAATGGAGTGTTTTACTCCACTCTCAGGGCTTTTGGCTGATCGATATCAATCCCTGACATCAGCCAGTCAAACTCTCTCCAGGTGAGATTCCTGACCTCAGACTGTTTCCTTGGCCACTGATAACCGCCTGCAACCGAAAGACGTTTATAGATGAGCACAAATCCATCTGGTTCATGGTAAAGAGCTTTGATCCGGTCACGACGCCTTCCGCAGAACAGAAAAAGGGCACTGGATTGTGAATCCAGCTTTAACTGCTCTTCGACAATGGCACATAGACCATCAATGGATTTTCTCATATCGGTATATCCACAAACAATGTAGATCTTTTCCAGACCGGAGATATCGCCTAATATGGAAGCATCCTCAGTAACTTTATCGTCTGTGTAAGAAGAATGGGATCTGCACTGTTTGTGATCCGGATTGTGATATCATTTACAACAACTTCGATCGTATGTGAATTGTCAAGGTTCAAGGGTGTCTGCGGCTGAACGACTGCAGACGATTCCGGAAATTCATCCGGAATTATATCAACAGAGACTACATCCTGCTTAGGCTGAGGAGTCTCATGATGACCATAATTAGGTTCCTGTATATCAGCCGCTGTTTTACGGCATCTGCTGACCCAGTTATAAAAAGTACTTGGTGCAATGCCATTTTCACGGCACCAGTCAGCGTCAGTCAGACCGCTCTTGCGGCATTCATTAATAAGTTTAATCTGTTCCTGCATAGGAACACGTTTGTTGCGAGTAGTTGCCATAACCTATCCTCCATAATTGTAGTGAATTACTCCAATATTTTTCTACAA
>OCHA01001547.1_pt1 | contig 16847 bp, 9 predicted proteins | sample 1538591 | NCBI WGS metagenome assembly OCHA01 (sample SAMN04571710, study PRJEB22368) | human gut metagenome | biome: human gut; material: stool | host: Homo sapiens | place: Luxembourg | collected 2012-09-06 | reverse complement strand
CTATGGTGGATGTCAGTGTGTGGATGTAGTGGAAGATCTTGCAAGAGAAAGAGCGAAGAAATTATTCGGCTGTGATTATGCCAATGTACAGCCGCATTCCGGCGCACAGGCAAACCTGGCAGTATTCTTTGCAATGCTGGAGCCTGGAGACAAAGTCATGGGTATGAACCTGGATCATGGCGGACATCTGACACATGGTTCTCCGGTTAATATTTCTGGTAAATATTTCAACATCGTATCATACGGAGTGAACGACGAAGGTGTGATCGATTATGACAAAGTACGCGAGATTGCGGTAAAAGAAAAACCAAAGATGATCATCGCAGGAGCCAGTGCTTATGCAAGAACCATTGATTTCAAAAAATTCCGTGAGATTGCGGATGAAGTAGGAGCATACCTGATGGTCGATATGGCACATATCGCAGGACTTGTTGCAGCAGGACTTCATCCAAGCCCGATCCCGTATGCAGATGTCACAACAACGACAACACATAAGACACTGCGTGGACCAAGAGGAGGACTGATCCTCTGCAATCAGGAAGCAGCAGATAAGTTCAACTTCAACAAAGCTGTATTCCCGGGAATTCAGGGAGGACCACTGGAGCATGTGATTGCAGGAAAGGCAGTATGCTTCAAAGAAGCCCTGGAGCCTGAATTCGCAGAATACCAGAAACAGATTATCAAGAATGCACAGGCGCTCAGCAAAGGTCTGATGGATCGTGGTGTGAAGATCGTATCCGGTGGAACAGATAATCATCTGATGCTGATCGACTTAAGAGGCGAAGATGTGACCGGTAAAGAACTGGAAAAACGTCTGGATGCTGCACATATCACATGCAACAAGAATACGGTACCGAATGATCCAAGATCTCCGTTCGTGACAAGTGGTGTCAGACTTGGAACACCTGCTGTTACTACAAGAGGATTAAAAGAAGACGATATGGATGTGATCGCAGAGTGCATCGCACTGGTTCTTCAGAGTGAAGACAATATTGAAAAAGTAAAAGGAATGGTTGCAGAGCTGACTGCAAAATATCCTCTGGATATGTAAGAAACAGTCTGCAAATAAAAAGTCAAGCAGAATTAGTAAAAGAGAATAAGATAAAGCACAGAAGAAGCTGCCGGGATGGCAGCTTCTTCTGCATATATTTACATATTGGGAAAAAGGAAAATTATGAAGAAAGAAATATAGCATTAAGAGGTATGGAAAAAAATAGTTTGAAGGAGTATAATTAGAATCGTTGTATACTGATATATAGAATAGGCAGGGAAATATCCTGTTATATATAAATAAAAGGAGACAGAAGTTTGAGGCTGAGAAATATAAAAGTTGCAAAAAGATTAGGAACAAAAACACTCGCGGGAGTACTGGCAGCAGGTCTTATATTTGGCACACCGGCATCCGTACTGGCAGATGGAGCAGTGGAGACGACAGGAGTACAGAATACTGCGGTACAGACTGGAAAGCTTCAGGCAAAATCGGTAGATGGAACGGATACGCTTACGGAAGTGTCAGATATCGTAATGGAAATGATCCAGAAAGGCGAAGTGAGACTGGATGAAGAGTCTTCGTATCTGATTGATACAGTGACCGGAGAAAAAGTAAATCCGGTTACCGGAGAGAGAGTAGCTCAGATCCCGGGGACACCGGATACACCAGATACTCCAGATACACCAGGTACACCGGACACACCAGGTACACCGGACACACCAGGTACACCGGACATACCAAGTACACCGGATACACCGGATACACCAGGTGCATCGGATACGCCGGCAATATCAGAGACACCTGCGGTGCAGAATCCGGAGAATAATAATGCACAACAAAGCACAGATGCGGATAAAGGTACAACGGATAAGACGGCAGATGAGACGAAAAGCGCCGGTACGAATGCAGAACTTATAGCAAAACAGCAGATTGTGAAACTGCCACAGATAGAGGAAGATTTCCGGTTCTGGACAGTTGCCAGAAAATATGCATTTGCGAAAAGTAAGATAAATATCCGTGAAGCAATTCCGGAGAATATTGATGGAAGCAGTACGGATTCATCAGAGAAAGCTGTTGAAAATGCAAAAGCCGATGCAAAAAAATTACAGAAAAAGGCAAAAAAAACAAATAAGAAAAAACAGCATCAGACAAAAAATAAAACAGTCAGAAAAGTAAAGAATGAAGCTGTCAGAAAGCTTCAGGAAGCAATGGAAGAAAGAAAACAGCAGGAACAGAAGGGGTTGGATACGGCACTTGCTGCTCAGCAGATGGAAGAAAAAGTACGTACAGTTGGAACACTGGCACAGGACGGACTGCTTTATGTTCTGAAAGAAGAAGAGAATGGCTGGCTTTATGTGGAATCCGGGAATGTAAGAGGGTTTGTAAAAGCGTCAGAGGTATATACGGGTGATGCGGCACAGGAAATACTGAATGTATATCAGAAACAGGCACAGAAAAAAGCTGAGAAGGCAGGAAACGAATATACCGGAATTGAGGGAACCGCCAGAACAGCAGAGGCTGCGATCAAGGCAAAGGATAATCAGGCATATACGCATCTTCGCGCGACGGTCAGTTCAACAGTGGCAGACAAGGATTGTGCACTTGTGAATGAGCAGATCGGTACAGGGGTTTTGAATGTAAAAGAAGATAAGAATCAGGATGCAAGAACTGTCGGAACAATGAAACAGGGAGCGTTGTGCTATATTCTGGCAGATAAAGATTCTGAATGGGTATATGTAGAATCCGGAGACGTAAGAGGGTTTGTCGAGCAGAAATATCTGGACTACAGTGATGAGACAAAACAACAGATTGAAGCGGCAGGTGAAGAACAATATCAGACAGCGGAAGAGACCATAAAGCCGGAAGAAAATAATGCATTGTACTATACGTTGTCGTCTGTAAAAGAGGGAAATCCAAATGGTGAGATCAGAGAATCCATTTTACAGTTTGCATCACAGTTTATCGGTAATCCATATGTATGGGGCGGCACAAGTCTGACGAATGGGGCAGACTGTTCCGGATTTGTCCAGCAGATTTATAAACAGTATGGATATGATCTCCCGAGAGTAGCAGAAGACCAGAGCCAGTATGGAACGAAAATTCCGGTAGAAGATGCACAGCCGGGAGACCTGATCTTCTATGCGAAAGAGGGACATGTGTATCATGTGGTGATGTATGCCGGCGAAGGAAAGACAATAGAAGCAGCGAGCACGAAACTTGGAATTATTGAAGGGAAGGTTAACACGAAGAATGCTGTATGGGCAACACGTGTGATCAATGATAATTACACATTGTCTGGAGGCGGAATCGGTAATGTCAATGCAACAGATGAGATGTATGGGCAGAATCTTGGAAACTTCCAGATTACATATTATTGTGCATGTGAGATCTGTTGTGACAAGGCAGATGAAATTGCCGCAACGGGAACACCGGTTATAGAAGGACAGACGATTGCGACAGATCCGAATGTAATTCCGTATGGAACAAAGGTCATTATCGGTGGACATGTATTTACTGCTGAAGATTGTGGCGGTGCGATCGAGGGAAATCATATAGCTGTCTATGTTAACAGTCATGCAAAGGCAGAAGCGTCAGGTGTGACAGATTCGGATGTATTTCTTGTAAAATAGTATAATAAGGCGTTTAAAAAGGTAGTTTTTCAAGGCTTATACATTGAAAAACTGCCTTTTATAATCGCTATGTATTCGGGAAAAATATAATAGACCATCAAAACTCTATTTATAATTGGAGAAAAAGGAGTAGAGTCAGATGGCCAGAAAAGGAGAAAACATTTACAAACGAAAAGATGGAAGATGGGAGGCGAGATACGAAAAAGGACGGAATGCCAGAGGAACGATCATTTACGGATCATTATATGGGAAATCTTACCGGGAAGTAAAAGAAAAACGGAACAGGATCCTTTTGGAATATCAGAAAATGGAAGAACTGGCTGTGTCAGGATGCAAAATCCGTTCTATCTGTTATAAATGGCTGGAAACTGTCAGATATACAGTAAAGGACAGTACATACAGTTGCTATGTTACACTTGTTCATAAGCATATTATTCCGCATTTTGGAAATTATTCGATTGTCACGTCAGACGATATTCAGCAGTTTATTTATTTTAAGGTTTCATGTGGACTTGCGCCGGCAAGTGTAAGAAGTATCGTGATATTACTGGACAGAATCCTGACGTATGGAGAAGATCAGGAATTACTGCCTGTTCTGAAACGGAAAATTGTATTTCCGAAAAATCTGCATGTATCCAAAGATATACTGGATATGGAACAGTTGAATGTACTTGCGAGATACCTTTATCATGAACAGGCGAATTTTGAACTGGGGGTTTTGCTGTGCATGTACACGGGAATTCGGATAGGTGAATTGTGCGGTCTCAGATGGGAAGATTTTGATCTTAAGAGCGGGGTGTTTGAAATCCGGCGTTCGGTATCGCGTATCCGCAAGGTTGATGATAAAGGGAATATTGCAAAGGGAGATGCAGGAACGAAGACTATGGTCATTGTAAGCTCACCAAAATCCGCATCGTCTGTCCGTCAGATACCGCTTCCACAGCATTTGACCGGATATATCAAAAGACAATATACAGAAAAAGAGCATTATGTTCTGACAGGGACGACGACTTGCATGGAGCCAAGAAAGGTTCAGAGAAAATTTGAGAAGATTTTAAAGAAATGTGATCTTCCACATGTGACATTTCATTCGCTGAGACACAGTTTCGCAAGCCGTTGTATCGAGGATGGTGTGGACAGTAAAGCATTGTCAGAAATCCTCGGACACGCTTCGGTGAAGATTACAATGGATATTTATGTACATAGTAATATGGAACAGAAGAAACGGTATATGAACCGGATCATAATATAATATGGCAGTGTAATCGCAATTATCCGGAACTGTATTATCCTGCCTCAGGCAATATAATACAGTTCATCAGGAATGAGTATCCTTGTCTTTTCTTTCATCATCGGAATCTGGAGGGTCAAGTTCATAATCATGTGTACTGTCTCTCCAGTTGATGGATGCACGGCACAGGCAGATGGCGGTCACAACGGATAAAAGGACAAGGATAATAATAAAAATAATCAGGTAATGCATAATAATTCACCTCTGTAGGATTTTAGTATAGCCTGATACCGGCAAATAATTTGACGAACGGTGCAAGGAGAATAATACATATTTCAACAAATGGAATAAAGGCATTGACATGATTGTATCATTGATGATATAATGACGGAACAAATCGGAGACAGGGTGATGTGAGATGGAAAAAATTCTGGAGGAATACCAGACAGAAAAAGAACGGAGAGAAAAAAGATTACTGGCATATGCAGACCGTATTCAGACGAATGTACAGAAAGACTCTTCGGAACTGATTCAGGAGCTGGTGAAAGAACGACACCGTCAGAAGCTGACACAACAGGATATGGCTGATATTACGGGAGTCAGAACTTCTAATCTTGCTAGATTTGAAGGGGGAAAGAGAGTTCCGACACTTGTAATGTTGGAAAAATATGCGAATGCACTTGGAAAACATATCGAAATCAGGATATGTGATAAGGAAAAGTAATCAATTTCTTCGTATGCCGGAATGGCGGCTGTTGTCAGTATTTTGGCATACGAAGGTATATCATAAAAATTTCATGTGTAAAATTCTATATACAAATCACAGATATAATATCAATAAAGCGAATCCAAATAATTTATGAAATTGAAAAAAATGACAAAATGTATGCTGGCAGTGATAGCAGCAGTAATAGCGGCCAATATGGCGATGACAGGCAGTATAAAGACAGAGGCAGCAGAGAGTGTTATTGATCCGGCAGCAAAAGGAAGTATAACAATCCACAAATATGCCGGAGAAATGCTGGAAGGTCTGGACAAATATCCGTCTCAGAAAGAGATGGAAGAGGCTGTTAAGAATGCAGGAGATACATTGAAACCGTTAGAAGGAGTTGTATTCAAATATACCAGGATTGGAGAAATGGGGCAGTATACGAAGAATGGAACGGTACAGACAGGATTCTCAGTGAATACACAGACGAAGGCTTTTCTGGGTCTGACAGAGGCGGAAGCGGAAATAAGTATGAATGGAAATCAATATTATAATACGACGGTATTAAATGAAGCCCTGAATACGAAAACACAGACCGAAATTGAGGAAAAGTACCAGCCTGACGGTCAGGGAGACATGATCACGGGAGCAGATGGAATTGCAAAAGTAACAGAGCTGCCGACAGGACTTTATCTGATCTATGAATATAGTTATCCATCGGATGTAAATGTTACAACAAGACCATTTTTTGTTTCTGTCCCGACAACTGATGATGGAAAAAAATGGATTTATGATGTCGATGTATATCCAAAGAATCAGACCGAAAGCATCGATATTTCAAAATGGGTCGCGTCAGAACATGGAGAAGCTAAAAAAACGGATGCAGAGATCGGAGAAGATATAACATTTAAGATTCATGTGGATGTGCCGGACAATGTGGGAAAGATGAAAACATACAGCGTTAAAGATACATTGGGAGAGGGGCTTGATTTTGTAAAAGAAGATAAAGTTTACGGTGTAAAATCCGACGGCAGAAAAGAAGAGTTGAAATCTCAGCTGCAATATACATTTGATAAAGATGGACAGAATCTTCTATATGCGTTTCATCCGGCAGAACTGGCAGATGAAAACAAAACTGCAGAGTATGAAACGCTGGAGATTACATATATTGTAAGACTGAATGGAAAAGCATGCGTAGGCAAAGAGAATGTGAACAAAGCAGTTCTTATATATTCCAGAAAGACGAATGTAGAGGAAGACGGTGTGAATGGAACTGTTACAACAGAGCCTGTAAAAGCATCCGTTTATACATATGCGGTTGATATTTTGAAATATGGAAATGGTGATGTGTCAAAAGTATTAAAGGGAGTAACGTTTCAACTGTTAGACAAGGATAAAAAGAAAATAAATTTAACGGAAGAAAACGGGATATATTATCTGGATAAAAACGGACAGGCTGTTCTGACATCGGACGAAACAGGAAAAATATATGTCAAAGGTCTTGAAACAGGAACGTATTATTTGAGAGAAACAGAAACAAATAAAGGATACAATCTTCTGAAAGAGGATATCAAAATAAGTATCACTGCGGAAGACGGAACATATGAAGACGCAGTTTCACCGCTGAAAGTTAAAGCAAATTATACAATGACGGATGGAAATGTGAAGCTAAAAGTAAATAACACGAAAGGATTTTTGCTTCCGGCAACTGGTGGAGCAGGAGCAATACTGTTTTTTGTGATTGGCGGATTAATGGTCTTTGCCGGAATCTGTTCGTTTAGAATATCCTGGAAAAGAGCACAGTGTGAAACAGAATAAAAAGAAGTGGCATGGATACCAAAATAAAAAAGATGTTGACGATTCTGATGACAGTTCTGGGAATTGTGATCATGGCTTATCCATGGATCAGTATGAAGCTGAATCAAAAAAATGCATCACACGTAATTGATGGATATGAGAAGAAAATAAGGGACTGTTCAGAAGAAAAGAAAAAACAGATACTGAAAGCTGCCCGCATCTATAATCAAAAAATTTTAAACAGTAATGTGATCATGACGGATCCATTTGACGAAAAAGTACAGAAAATAACAACAGAAGAATATGAAGAGGTGCTGAATGTTGATGGATCTGGAATGATCGGATATCTGAATATTGATAAGATCAATGTTTCGCTTCCGGTTTATCATGGGGTATCACAAAGAGTACTGGAGAAAAATGTGGGACATTTGAAGGAAACGAGTTTCCCGATAAAAGGACAGGATATACACAGTGTATTATCTGCACATACGGGAATGGCAAATGCCAGGCTTTTTTCTGATTTGGATAAACTGAAAACAGGTGATTGTTTTCAAGTCAGGATACTGGATGAATGCCTGACGTATAAAATATACAAAATGGAAGTAGTACTTCCCGAAGAAGTATCTTCACTGGGGATCCGAAAGGGAAAAAATATATGTACACTGATCACCTGTACACCGTATGGGGTAAATACACACCGGTTACTGGTACATGGAGAGATGATAAAAACAGACAAGCGTATGAAAAAAGAAAAACAGAAATTTACAGTTAACAAAAAGCTCAGGTTTGTGTCAATGTTAATCATAGTAGTTGGAATTGTGATATGTATCTATCCATATGCCTGCAGAAGAAAATTTGTATGGGATTCGGAAAAACGGATAAATGAGTTCTGTAAATTGAAGAAATATAAAGACACAGATTTAAAAGAATTACGATTGAAAATGAAAGCTTATAACAGGCACTTGTTTCAAGAGGGGCAAAGTGGATTAAAGGATGCATGGAGTTATGAACAAAACAAATGGGATCTGGAAAAATATGGATTAAAAAGAGATCTGATAGGGTATATAGAGATTCCGGAAATAAAAGTAAAATTACCGGTGTATCTGGGGGCAAATAAGGAGAATATGAAGAAAGGGGCTGCTCATTTATCACAGACAAGTCTGCCGATAGGTGGGAAGAATACTAATTGTGTGATTGCGGCACACCGGGGATATGCAAAGGCGGCAATGTTCCGGGATTTAAACTGGTTAAAAAAGGGTAATCAGATATATATTACGAATTTGTGGGATACCAGATGTTACGAGGTATGTGAAACGAAAGTGATATTGCCGGATGAAGTGGAACAGGTAATGATACAGGAAGGAAAAGATCTGGTTACGCTTATCACATGTCATCCGTTCCGGCATAATTATCAGAGGTTGGTGGTTTATTGTGAATACAAGAAGTAAAAGAAAATTTTGTGCTATATGGTTTATGCTGATTATGATAATTCTGCTGTCTGTACCTGTAGGGGCAGAAGAAAAACAAAGTGAATTGATTTGTGAGGTGTTGGATCATGATGATGGGTATCTTTCGGAATTTATGATCACGAAGATCATAGATGGAACAGAAAGTTTCGATACGAGTAATGACCCGGATAGTCCGTATTATAAAGACAGGATCGGCAATGATGAGAATAGCAGTAACAGAAAAGTGAGGACATTTGATTCGATAACCTATAATCTGGGCTATCGAACAGCAGTAAATGGTGAGAACTACTATGAAAAAGGAGCAATAGAGTTTGAATTTCTTCTGCCGTTAAAAGAGACAGAGGCGGTCTGGGATACAGATGGAATGAGTTGGATGGATTATGGATGGAGTATGGAAACGGAAGACAGAACATATGATTTTGACGGAGATGGAAGGAAAGAGACCAGATCCTGTCAGGTATTAAAAGGACGGAAAACATTGATCAAGACCTTGACAAATCCAACGGCAATCCCGGGAAGAGGCACATTGATGGCAGCAGTGAAAGTACGTGCGATGAAAAATGAAGATGTTGTGAGTCCTGTTTTAACAGCATGGATGGAACATAATCGAAGTGAAAGTACGGAACTTGGAGAGAAAGCGGTACATCCGACCGAAATGGATGGGATTTGTGAAGAACATTCCAGGCGGGAACAGATTACGGTCCGGGCAGAGGAGGTAGAAGTAACTGCACAGCCAAGATATAATGTTCAGATAAAGCAGGGGAATGATGCCTATAATCAGGTTGTAGGCGGTACATATGATTTTGATGCTGGAAATGATAAGGCACTGGATAAGGGAAAGGGAAAAGTTACAGGGACAACGACTGCTTATGGAGTAACATTACAATTATATAATGATAAAGGAAAAGATTTGAAAGGAATTGAGTTACCGTCAGGTCCTATTACATTTGATCTGGAACTGTCTACGACATTTGTACCATCGAAAGGAAAGCTTACAGAAACACAAAAGGAATATATTGCAAAAAATTATGCACCACTTGTTCTGAGCTGGGGACCGATCGCGAATACAAATACGGTGGCAGATGAACGGAAACTGGGAGATAATCTGCCGTATGTCATACGTGGCGGACCGGAAAATGCCAGTAAAAACTGGAATCAGGGTGGAAACAAATGTTGTAATAATGGAGGAGTATGGACAGCGGTAAAAAATGAAAATACAATATCTGTTACGATCGGAGATTATGAGATTGATACGGGAAAATTTCCGAATACAGATTTGGGACAGGCTACAGCAACAAATATATATTTTGATTATAAAAAAGGTGTAGAAAATATAGGATGCTTTTCGGCAGGAATGTTTTTTATTCTTACTCCATCTTATAATAACGGAACAACAGATCCGGAAAGAAAAGATCTGCAGATATTAGAAGATATTCAGGTAGAAGACGGGACATTCCAGACAATAATAAAGGATGTAAAACTCCGTGCACGGTGTCAGGACAGGAGCTGGACCATGTAGAAGATGTGTCGAACCAGACGGGCCCAAAGATTGACGAAACTAACAGGATATACGGCGATGACAGTATCACTTCAACGGTTTATCTGAGCAGACGGGGAAATAAGAGCTGCCGGAATCAATATTCAATGGCAGATGACTGCGGTGGTGAAAAGGAGGCGGATCCGCTGGGGAGAAGATATGCTGCAAGAGATGGAAATTGGGGAAATGGAAAAGATGCCCTGGTACGGGGGCATGCCTGCGCGATTATGAATGGTCTGATGAATGTTGAAAACGGAGATATGAATAATCGTGTATATGCAGCTAATGTGCTTACCAAATTTGATGCGGAGGCAATTGAACTGACGGGAAAATATTCGCTGGGTTCCGGCGTGAAAAAAGCAGGTTTTAAAGCTGCTGTTCTTTATGCGGCGAAGAAAGATGGAACAAACTGGGCGAATGATAAAGAGATGGTGAATGCCAGAATGGAAGAATTGTGTTATTTCGGTTCATTGACAGAATTGAAAAATGCAGGATACCGATGCATAGGATTTATGACAGAATACCGGCCGCCGGATAATGATTATACAAAGATAAAGAAGGTGCAGCAGGGAGGAGTTCTTTATTCTCAGGTGGAAGGAAGCGTAAGTGCATCTGCAGTACCCGGCAACGTATATCAGACGGTTGTAGCTGTAAAAGGATGGTGTGGACGGGATTACATTCAGAACGATGAAAAAAAGGAGATTCCGAGTATGCTTGGAAATAATCCGGAAAATGCAGTTCAGCTTCCGGAGGCAACCTATACAGAGTATTATCCATATGAAAAAGCAAGGTATAATGAGTATGGATATGCCGGCGGACATACGGGAAGCTATAATTATGGAGATTCTCTATTTATTCTGGATACGATGTCCGGTATTACAAAAAGGGTAGAACAGATGGAGAATGGGAGCACTAAAAGTATCTACCATGTAAGTGACGGACAACGATATGTAGATTATGTCCTTACTCCTCAGCTGAAAAATGAATCCGGAGATCAGAGCGTAAGTACAACGATAACTATTACAGACGTATTACCGGAAAAGTTATCTTATGTACCGGAGAGTGCGTATCTGGGCGGGACTTATATTCAAAATGAAGAATCGGGACAGAGCGGGAGTGTGATCGGCGGGATCAGAGCAGAGCCAGAGGCCCGGAAAAATGAGGATGGAACGGTTTTTCTGATATGGAGACTGCAGGATGTCAACACAAATGAACCTCTTCCGCAGATTCATTATAGTGCCCAGATAGGTACACCCGGAGATAATGAAAGGGATGTACAGAACAATGAAGATATCCTGAATATTGCAAGAATAAAAAGTACAGGAGATTTGCGGGAATATGAAGAAACAGTAGGAAATGAATCGAAAACAGGAATTCGTATCTCGAAATTAGAGAGAAGTTCGCCTTCAAAAATTCCGGATCAACGATTTCATGATGTGACGGATTCTGTGGGATATACGATTAATGTCGGAAATAACAGCAGTACGGATATGGAAAAACAACTGATCATGGATCTGATGCCGATGGATAATGACAGCAAAGGAAATCATTTTTCAGGAACAGTAAAAATGAAAGAATTAAGGATAGATCCGGATAAATTAGGAAATATGCAGGAATGGTGCTGCTATTATACGGAATCACTGGAAGTGAAAGATACCCTTGCAAAAGACTACAGTTATGAAGATATTCTGACAAAGCAAACTTCGGATATCAACGGTACGGTTATTCAATGGAAAAAAGCTGACGTGAAGGATGATGGAACGATTACAGATATGAATGAGAAAACACCGACAGCAATTGTATGGATCGGTGAGCTGAAAGGTGAAAAAACGCTGAGTGTGCAGTATAAAATAAAAGTAGAAGGTGCAAAGGGAGGAGATGTCATTGTTAATTGTGTTGCGTATGGAAAGGATGAGACTGCAAAACCAAAAGTCTATTTTGTTGACAGAAAGATATCAGGACTGGCATGGCTGGATGAGAATGAAGACGGACAGCGCCAGGCGGATGAAATCATACTGGAAGGAATTAAAGTGTATCTTTTAAAAAAGAATCAGAATGGAACTTACAAATATGTACTGGATGACGACGGAAGAAAAGTCTGTGTGGAAACGACAAAAGATGGTTATACATTCGACGATCTTCCGGCGGGAGAGTATGGAATCCGATTTGCAAGTGGTTCTGCAACAGTGGATAAATTTGTTCCGACGAAAGAAAATGTTGGAGATGATACGACAGACAGTGACGGGGTAGAAATCAAAAATATTCTTTTGCCGAAGTCAAAAGATATGTTGGTAACACATTATGAAAGTTTATATAATGATGTGGGCTTTTATTACAAAAAAGGAAAAATTACAATAAAAAAGACCAATCATGCCGGACAAGGACTGGAGAAGGTAAAATTTGAACTGGAACAGAGAATAGATGACGGCACCTGGAAGCGGATGGAAAAAGAAGCCGTAACAAATGAAGAAGGGGTGGCAGTGATTGAAGATATTTCATATGGCAGATACAGACTGACAGAGAAACAGACAACAAAAGGAAATAGTCTGTTAAAAGAGCCGGTAGATATAGAGATGCCATATGTGTCGGAAGAAAAGGGCGACAGGGAACCGTCTTATATTGAAAATGGTAAATATTATTATCTGGAATTAAGTTACCAGATAAAAAATGACAGATGTTTTTTGCTGCCGGAGAGCGGAGGTACTGGAAACAGAAAATGGTACCTGACAGGAGGTGTCTGCCTGCTGCTGGCAATTGCCTGGGAAATAAAAAGAAATATGCGTAATAAGATGTAAAAGGGCGGTAATAACGGGAAAATCTAAATTAGCAGTTGATATTCAGTGTATCAACTGCTAAAATTATATTTAAATACTTTAATACGTTAAAATAAGAAGATATAAAATAATGACCTGTGTCTATACAGTTGATGACAGGTGAAAGAAGGGAACGGATGAAGAGGAAGATTAAGATCCAGACAGTTAGTTTTTGGGGGATTGGATTTACAATTTTTATTGCCTTGTTTTTGGTTGTTGTGTCTGTTCTGGGGCGGAAAGAATTCAGGATAATGAAGCGGGCGACGAATCAGTATATTGAGTGTAAGAATTCAGCACGACAATTGCAGGAAGCATCGGATTATCTGACTGAGCAGGCCAGAAAGTATGCTTCGACAGGCTCACGCAGATATATGGATGCGTATTTTCAGGAGTTGAATGTTCTGAAACGCAGAGATAAAGCGGTAGCAGATCTGGAAAAATATTTCAAAGAATCAGAGGTGCTCGCATCGCTTGAGTCATCGCTGGAGAGCTATGATAATCTGACGAAAGTAGAAATCTATTCTATGAAGCTTGTGGCATCGGCAACAAATGCGAGCAGACGAAGTCTTCCGGATGAGATAGAGGCGGAGACTCTGTCAGAGGCAGATCGGCAGCTGTCTAAGAGTGAAAAGATGGACAAAGCACAGAAACTGTTGTATGCCAGGAATTATCGGAATAAAAAGCAGCAGATATCCAATGAGGTGTCGGACTGCATGGCGGCATTGATCAGCCAGACGAAGAACCGTCAGAGCCAGGCGACAACCGTTTTCTATGACATGTACAAAAAAATGGAGATAGGGATTGCTTTGCTGACAGTACTTGCGATAGCAATCGGGATTATGGTACATGTACTGGTAGTAAAGCCGTTGCTCAGTTATAATGAGAGTATTAAGCGTGGTGAGATTTTCCCGATGATTGGAGCGGCAGAGCTTCAGAAACTGGCAGAAACTTATAATCAGGTATATGCAGAAAATGAAGAGATACAGCGTCTGATCCGCCATCAGGCAGAGCATGATGCATTGACAGATCTTCTGAACCGTGGCTCTTACGAGAAGATCCTGGATATCTATGAACGAGGAGATAATCCATTTGCGCTGATTCTGGTTGATATAGATACGTTCAAATCTGTCAACGATACATATGGACATGCAGTCGGAGATGAGATACTGAAGAAGGTAGCAAAGAATCTGAAGACAGCATTCCGTAGTATTGATTACGTCTGTCGTATCGGCGGGGATGAGTTCGCAGTCATCATTGTAGAGATGACAACAGATCTGAAATATACGATCGAAGATAAAATCAAGGCAGTGAATGAAAAGCTTGCGATTGCAGAAGAAGGAATTCCGGCAGTATCACTGAGTGTCGGTGTAGCGTTTTCAGACAGAGAGAATCCGGAAGGAACGATTTTTAAAGATGCGGATAAGGCATTGTATTATGTGAAAGAGAATGGAAGAAGCGGATGTCATATCTTTTAGAATTAAAGTTGACAGACAATAAAATACATTTTATTATAAATATAAGTTCGATATATAAATATGATAAAAGGATATAATGTGAAAGGAGAACGCAACAGATGTTAAACGATAATTTTGTAACATTTGAAATTGGAAAAGCAAAGCATATCGCACTGGTTGCTCATGATGGTAAGAAAAAAGAGCTGATCGAGTGGTGCGATAAGAATAAAGAAATCTTAAAAGGACATTTCTTATGTGGTACAGGTACAACTGCGCGTCTGATCGCAGAGAAGACAGGCCTTCCGGTAAAAGGCTATAACAGCGGCCCGCTTGGAGGAGACCAGCAGGTTGGAGCAAAGATCGTAGAAGGACAGATTGATTTCATGATCTTCCTGTGGGATCCGTTAGAGGCTCAGCCACATGACCCGGATGTAAGAGCATTGTCACGTATTGCAGTTCTTTATGATATCCCGACGGCCAACAATCTGGCTACGGCAGATTTTATGCTGAAGTCTGAATTTATGAATTCTACATATGAGAGAAAAGTAGAGAACTTCAACAAGACCATTCAGGACAGAGTGGAGAAGATGAAATAGAAGACAAGAATACAAGACGGAAATACAAAAGAAAAATAAAAGATACAATAAAGAATAAAATAATAAGACGAGATACATAGAACAGTTGTACACTCTGGAAATGAAGGGTACAGCTGTTCTTTTTTGCAGTCAGGTGGATGCTCATTTCATTTGGTTAAAATATTATTGACAACATCTTATCATCTATGTTATTCTATCAACATAAACTTTAATGCTTTAAAGCGCAACGCTTTAAAGCAAATTAGCGAAAGACTAAGCAGAAAAAGGAAATGAGGAAAGTAGAGGAGAAAAGTTATGGCGATGAAATTATTGATGCTGGTGATATTTTTTGCGATTATGGTATCGGTCGGCATCTATGCGAGAAAGCATGCGACAAGTGTAGATGGTTATGTATTGGGAGGGAGATCGGTAGGTCCGTGGCTTACAGCATTTGCGTATGGTACGTCATATTTCTCCGCGGTTGTATTTGTAGGATATGCAGGACAGTTCGGATGGAAATACGGGCTTGCGTCGACATGGATCGGACTTGGGAATGCGATCATCGGAAGTCTGTTGGCATGGGTGGTACTCGGAAGACGTACCAAGGTTATGACACAGCACCTGAATTCGAAAACGATGCCGGATTTCTTCGGCGAGAGATACGGAAGCAAATCATTGAAGATTACAGCGTCAGCGATTGTATTTATCTTCCTGGTTCCATACACAGCGTCTGTATACAATGGATTATCCAGACTGTTCGGAATGGCATTTAATATTCCGTATAAATACTGTGTTATCGGAATGGCAGTCTTTACCGGAATCTATGTGATCCTTGGCGGCTACATGGCGACCGCGATCAATGACTTCATTCAGGGAATCATTATGCTGGGCGGAATCGTAGCAGTTATCCTGGCAGTATTAAACGGTCAGGGAGGATTTATCCAGGCAATCAAGACGATGGCAGAGATCCCGAGCGATGTGCCGGTAACGATGGGACAGCCGGGAGCATTTACCTCGTTCTTCGGACCGGATCCATTAAACCTTCTGGGCGTAGTAATCTTAACGTCTCTCGGAACATGGGGACTGCCGCAGATGGTTGGAAAGTTCTATGCAATCAAGGATGAAAAATCCATCAATACAGGAACGGTAATTTCTACCTTATTTGCGATTGTGATCTCAGGAGGATGTTATTTCCTCGGAGGATTCGGAAGACTATTCGATGCGCCGGAATTACATGATGAGGCAGGCAATATGATCTTTGACGGAATTATCCCACACATGTTATCAACACTGCCAGATATCCTGATCGGCATCGTTGTAGTGCTGGTATTATCAGCTTCGATGTCAACTCTGGCATCTCTCGTACTGACATCCAGCTCGACACTGACACTGGATTTCTTAAAAGATAACGTGATGAAAGACATGAGCGAGAAGAAACAGGTACGCACCATGCAGGTGATGGTCGTATTCTTCATCGTATTATCGGTGGTGATCGCAATGGATCCGCCGACATTCATCGCACAGCTTATGGGAATCTCCTGGGGCGCACTTGCCGGAGCGTTCCTGGCACCATTCATGTACGGTCTGTACTGGAAGGATGTGACAAGAGCGGCTGTGTGGGCAAGTTTTGCGGCAGGTGTC
>OCHA01001531.1_pt1 | contig 16972 bp, 14 predicted proteins | sample 1538591 | NCBI WGS metagenome assembly OCHA01 (sample SAMN04571710, study PRJEB22368) | human gut metagenome | biome: human gut; material: stool | host: Homo sapiens | place: Luxembourg | collected 2012-09-06 | reverse complement strand
CGGCCTGTCCGGGTCGAGCCCGAGCTGGCGCTTGGCCTCCGCCTTGGAGCAGGCCGTGAACGCGCCGCGCACCGGCGTGCCGGTGACGACGACCTTTTCCTGCTCGCTGTAGTGCTGCTTGCTCTCCTCGAAGCCGACGAGGATGCGGTCGACCGCGCCGGCAAGCATCTTCGTCGTCAGGCCGGGCACGGCGTTGGATTCATGCACGACGGTGGGGATACCGAGCTGCGCCGCCGCCTTGAGCACGGGGTAGCAGACATAGCCGCCGGTGCCGATGGCAACGTCGGGCTTGAAGTCCTCGATGATCTTGCGCGCGTCCTTCGTCGCCTGCCGCGCGTTGTGCAGCGAGCGGAAGTTGTACGCGATCTCCGACGGCTTAAGGCTGCGGTGGATGTTCGTGACCTCAATGGTCACGATGTCGTAGCCCGCGCGCGGGACGAGGTCGGTCTCCATCTTGCCGTTGGCGCCGACGAAGAGGATGCCGCAGTCGGGCATCCGGTCGCGCAGGATGCCAGCGACCGCGAGCGCGGGGTTGATGTGGCCTGCGGTGCCGCCGCAGGTAAAGAGAAAATTCATAGCAATGCCTCCCAGGATCAAAAACGGAAATCGGGCAGTCCGCGCCGAAGGCCGCCGCGGGCTGCCGGATATACACTTCTTCAAAGTCAGAAACTAGCGCGCTTTTTTTGTCGGAATGTCGCGCGAGATGCTCAGGATGATGCCCATCTCCCCGAGCTGCATGAGCAGCGCCGTGCCGCCGTAGCTGAAAAACGGCAGCGAGATGCCCGTGCAGGGGATGAGGTTCGTGACGACTGCGATGTTCAAAAACACCTGGATCGACAGCAGCGTCGTGATGCCGATGCCGACGAGGAAGCTGTAGCGGTCGGGCGAGTGCGCGGCGATCCAGTAGCCGCGGCAGATGAGCAGCGCAAACAGGATCAGGATCGCAATGGCGCCTACATAGCCGAGCTCCTCGCAGACGATGGAAAAGATATAGTCATTATGCTCCTCGGGCAGATAGAGGTACTTCTGCCGGCTCTGGCCGAGGCCGAGCCCGAGAAAGCCGCCCGAGCCGATGGAATACAGCGACTGCACGATCTGATAGCCAGCCGCGCTCGTATCGGCAAACGGGTCGCGCCAGGACACGATAGGGCACGAATTTGCTTGCGATGAGCAGCAGCGCGCCCGCGCTGCCCATGCCGACGAGCAGGTACGAGAGCTTGATGCCGCCGACAAACATCATCACGATCGCAAGCGCCATGATGATGATGGACGCCGACAGATGCGGCTCTAGCATCAGCAGGCCGACGATGATGACCGTGACGACCATGAACGGCACAACACCGTAGCGGAACGTCTGCATCTGCTCTTTATAGGTGCAGATCATGCTGGAGAAAAACAGCACGACCGCGATCTTTGCGATCTCCGACGGCTGAAACGTCGTGAAGCCGAGGCTCAGCCACCGGCGCGCACCGTTGACGCGAGTGCCGATGTGCGGGATCCAGACGACGGCAAGCAGGAAGATGCTCACGCCCAGCACCAGCAGCGACAGACGGCGGTAGGTCACCATGCGCACTTTGGACAGCAAGATCATGGCCACAACGCCGGCCACGGCAAAGGCCGCCTGGCGCACGAAGTAATACGTCGGCGACTTGCCCTGCGCATACGCGCGGGCGAAGCTCGACGAGAGTACCATGATGACGCCGATCGTCAGCAGCAGCAGCGTGAGCACGAAAAACGGCAGGTCGAAGCTGCCGCGCTTCGGCCCGGCGGACGCTTTCGCCTGGCGCGCGGGAAGTCTCAGATCGGAAATATTCATATAAGCACCTCCCTGCACCGCGGCGCGCGCCTCACACGCCGAAGCGGTGGAACACGCCGATGAACGACAAAACTGCAAACAGCACCGTCACGCCGGCAAACAGCACCACGATCTGCGTTTCCTTCCACTTGTGGCCCGTCCAGCCGCCCATCTCGAGATGGTGGTGGAACGGGGACATTTTGAACACGCGCTTGCCGTGCGTGAGCTTGAAGTAGCCGACTTGGATGATATCCGACAGCGCCTCGATGATGTACATGATGCCGAGCGTCACAAGGATGAGCGGCATGTCGTAGGCAAAGGCCAGCGCCGCGACCGCGCCGCCGAGAAAGAGCGAACCCGTGTCGCCCATGAACACCTTCGCCGGGTGGAAGTTATAGATCAAAAAGCCCAGCAGGCCGCCGGCAAGGCCGGAGGCAAACACGCCGAGGGACAAAAACCGCTCGCCCCAGAGCATGGAGATGACGGCGAAGAAGATGCACACCGGCATCGTCGTGCTCGCGGCGAGGCCGTCCACACCGTCGGTGAGGTTCACGGAGTTGACCGTGCCGACGATGACGAAGGCCGCGAAGATGACATACAGCGGCTCGGAGACCGGCACCGTCTTGTTCCAGAACGGGATGTACAGGCTGTCGAGCGCGACATAGCCGAAGCGGCGCATGAGGAAAATGAACGCCACGGCCGCCGCCAGCTGCAGCAGCAGCTTCTTGCCGGCCGTCAGGCCGAGATTCTGCTTTTTCTTGAGCTTTTCATAGTCGTCCAGAAAACCGATCGCGCCGAACACGAGCGCGAACGCCAGACAAAACAGGTGGCCGTATTCGCCCTCGGCCATGCACTCAAAGCCGACCGACAGGCACACGACCGCGATCGCGGCGATGAACATCAGCCCGCCCATGGTGGGCGTGCCCTGCTTGGACATGTGCCACGTAGGACCGTTTTCCTTGATGCTCTGGCCCGCCTTGATGCGTCTGAGATACGGGACCAGGAAAAATCCGACGACGGCCGACACCGCAAACGCGATGACGAACGCCAGTATCAGCTTCAGTGTCATTTCTCTCTCTTCCTCTTCTCGAGTATTTCGGCGACGATCTCGCGCTCGTCCATGTGCACTTTCGTCTTGCCGATGATCTGGTAATCCTCATGGCCCTTGCCGCAGAGGATGATGACATCGCCGGGGCAGTGATTCTCGATCGCGTAGGCAATGGCCTCGCGCCGGTCGGGCCGCACGACATAGGGCGTGTGCGTCTCCTTGAGACCGGGAAGGATATCGGCGATGATCGCCTCCGGGTCTTCCGTGCGCGGATTGTCGCTCGTGACGATGACGAAATCCGCCTTCTGGCCCGCGATGCGGCCCATCTTCGGACGCTTGCCGCGGTCGCGGTCGCCGCCGCAGCCAAAGAGGAACACGAGCCGCGCGGGTGCGAACTCGCGCACCGTCGTGAGGATGTTGTCGATGGCGTCGGGCGTGACGGCGTAGTCGATGAGGATGGCGTAATCCCCGTCGGTCTCGAGCACCTCGGCGCGGCCCTTGACGGGCTTTGCCGTGTCGAGCGCGGCGGCGCAGTCGTCGAGCGAAATGCCGAGCGCGCAGGCGCAGGCAATGACGCTCAGCGCGTTGTAGACCGAGAACATGCCGGGGATGCCGAGGCGCATGCGCGCGATCGCATCGCCGTGCATGGCGACAAAGCGCACGCCCGACGCGCTCAGGCGGATGTCCTTGGCCACGAGGTCGGCGTCGTTGCGTTTGGCGGAATAGGTGTGCATCGGGCATTTGGCGTGCTCGAGCATGACGTGCGCCCAATCGTCGTCCGCGTTGACGATGCCGACGTCACTCTGCGCAAACAGCTGCGCCTTGGCCGCGGCATACGCCTCCATGGTCTTGTGAAAGTCCAGATGATCCTGCGACAGGTTCGTGAAGATGCCCACCCGGAAGCGGATGCCCTCCACGCGGTGCAGCACGAGCGAGTGCGACGACACCTCCATGACCGCGTGCGTGCAGCCGGCGTCGACCATTCGGCGCAGGAGCTTTTGCAGCTCATAGGCGTCGGGCGTGGTGTGCTCGGTGTGTAGCACCTCGTCGCCGATGACGTTCGCGTTCGTGCCGATGAGGCCGACCTTTGTGTGCAGACACTGCTCGAGCATATGCTTGATGAGCGTGGTGACGGTGGTCTTGCCGTTCGTGCCGGTCACGCCGATCATGGTCAGCTCGCGCGACGGGTTATCGAAAAATTCGCAGCAGATGCGCGAGAGCGCAAGACGGCTGTCGGCCACGAGGATATACGGTATCTCGACCTCTGGCTTTCGCTGGCAGAGCACGACGGCCGCACCGCGCTCGGCGGCCGCGCCGATGAACCGGTGCCCGTCGGACTCATACCCGCAGACGGCGGCGAACAGGTCGCCGGGCTGCGTGGTGCGCGAGTCAAAGCTGATATCCCGGATGTCCAGTTCCGGATCGGCGGTGCATTCGCACACGTCCAGAACGGACAGCAGTCGCTTGAGTTTCATAAACGTACCTCCGTTGTTCGTCAGTATCGGCCCAGCATGCCCGAATCGCTGGTCACGAGCGTGACCTCCACGACCGTACCGTGATCGATCTGGGTGCCGGCGGCGACGCTCTGGCCGGAGATGACCTGCGCCGCGGTATCCGTGATCGAACTGCTGGTCTTGATATACAGCCCCAGTGCGGCCATGCGGTCGCGGGCTGTCTGATAGCTGAGATTGGACAGATCCGGCATCGTCTCCTTGTCGGCCGAGGGCTCTTTGCCGGCATAGAGCAGGATGGTGCTGCCGTTGGCCACGACCGCGCCGCTGCCCGGAAGCTGCGCCGTGATTGTGCTGCCATCACCGTAGATGCGCGCCTGCAGGCCCACCTCCGCGAGCGCGGCCTTCGCCTGCTCAACGGATAGGCCCGTCACGTTCGGTACGGTCTTATCCATATGCGTCTTTTCCGTCTCGGAGTACGACGGCTCCACGCCGAGGTACGGCAGGATGTCCGCCATCATTTTGCCGACGACGGGCGCGGCCATCTGGCCGCCGCTGATATAGATGCCGGTGCTGTTGCTCGGCGTGTCGAGCAGCACGAGGATGACGATCTGCGGGTCGTCCGCCGGCGCAAAGCCGATGAACGAGACGATGTACTCCTTCGCGCCGCCGGCCGCGTCCTGCGCGACCTTTTCCGACGTGCCGGTCTTGCCGCCGATGCGGTAGCCGGCGACGTAGGCGTTCTTGCCGGTGCCGTCGACGGGGTCGCCGACGACCTGCTCGAGGATCTGGCGCACGGTGGCGCTCGTCTGCTCGCTCACGACCTGGCGCACCACGGTCGGCGAATTGGACACGACCGCTTCCCCGTCGCTGTTGACGATGCTCTTGACGACGTACGGCTTCATGAGATAGCCGCCGTTGACGCAGGCGCTGACTGCCGTGATGAGCTGCAGCGGCGTGATCGTAAACGTCTGGCCGAAGGAGGCCGCCGCGAGCTGGGAGAGGTTCTCCGGGTCGTAGAACGTGTTCTGGCTCCACCAGATGCTGCCGCTCTCGCCGGACATGTCGATGCCGGTCTTGGCGGTGAGGTTGCTGTCCACGTTGCTGGTCAAGTTCAGGAAGCCGAACGCCTCGGCGTACTTGTAGAAGGTGCGCGCGCCGATGAGCTGGCCGATCTGCACGAGCGCCACGTTGCACGAGTGCTGGATGGCCTGCGTCAGGTTCTGACTGCCGTGGCCGGTCGTTTTCCAGCACTTGAGCGGATCGGTACGGCCGAGCACGTTCGTGCTGCCGCCGCAGTAAAACGACGAATTTTCATTGACCACGCCCTCTTCGAGCGCCATGGCCAGCGTGATGATCTTGAACGTCGAGCCGGGCTCGTAGGTGTCCGACAGGGCCTTGTTGCGCCACTGCTTCGTCTGCGCGGCGGAGAGCATCTCGGCCTTCTTGTCGGGATTCGTTTCGGCGTCGATGGCCTCCTGATCCTTGTCACTGACCTTCTGATAGTCGTTCAGGTCAAAGTTGCCGAGCGAGACCATGCCGAGAATGGCGCCGCTGTTGGGGTCCATGGCGATGGCCGCGGCGCCATTTTGCACGTCGTAGTCCTCGACCGCCTGCTGCAGGTGCTTTTCGAGGTAATACTGGATCGTGGCGTCGATGGTCAGGTTCATGTCGTCGCCCTTTGTCTCATCGTAGTAGTCCTCGTAGTTGACAAAGAGCATATCCGTGCCGCGGTTATCCGTCGCGCGGATGATGCGCCCGGCGCTGCCGGTCAGATAGCTGTCATAGCGCTGCTCCAGGCCGTAGAGGCCGTTGTTGTCCTGCCCGACGAAGCCGATGACGTGCGCGGCCAGATTGCCGTAGGGGTAATAGCGCTTCGTGTCCGGCTCGATCTTCACGCCGGTGAGGTTGTTCTCCTTCTTGAACGCGCGCACTTTTTCCGACACTTCCGGCTCGACCTTGCGCTTGACGACCTCATACCAGCGGTCGGTATTCTTCGTCATGGCCAGGATCTTATCATAATCGACGTCGAGGATCTCGGAAAGTTCGCGCGCGATCAGCTGCGGATCTTCTTTGTTCTTGACGATCTCGGCCGGGCTGATGAAGATCGTATCGACCGAGGCGTTCATGGCCAGGATCTTGCCGTTCGTATCGTAGATCGCGCCGCGCGAGGCCGTGATCTCCGTCGTGCGCACCTGCTGGTCGATCGCCATTTTTTCGTACTCGTCATGGTGTACGATCATGACATTGAACAGCTTGATGCCAAGGACAGCAAATGCAAGGATGCCGCACACAATCAAAAGGAAGCGTGTGCGGCGGAGCATCATGATATTCGGTGTTTTAGTACTTGCACGAAAAGGCACGCGGTTATCCCGGCGCCCGGAAGTTTCATTCGCCATGTCTGTCTCCTTGTTCCTGCGGGGATAGTACTATCATACAGGCTGGCTTATCGAAAATATTCCAAAATGGAAGAGAAGAAATCGCCGAGGCGGTCGGCAAGGCTCAGCGGTTCGGCCGCGTTCTGGTCAAGGACCACCGCCGTGTCCGTGGCGTCGCTGCTGATATAATAGAGCTGATCGCTGCGCGGCTTCTGCATGCCGAGCTCGTGGATGGCGTAATCCTCGATCTCCGTGAGGTTGAACGCGCTCTCGTAATCAATGCGCAGGCGCGTTTGCTGTTCCTGCAGCTGGGTATACTGATCCTCCAGCGCCGAGACCTCCGCCGACGCCTGCGAGAGCTGCACGCGCGCGACCAGCGACACGACGATCAGCACGGCGGCAATGGCAAAGCCGAGCACGGCCAGCGGGGCGATCGCCTGCTTGGGGGTGGGAACGGACTCCGGGACGACGGCCTCCGTCGTCCGGGGAGCGTGCGGCATCTCGACCGGCGCACTGTACCGGTATTCTTCGGCAGCCGTGCTGTGCAGGTCATACGCCGCGTTGCCGTCCATGGGCGCGGTATTGCGTTTTTTCGAAGCAGGAGATGCCATGATCGGCTCCTTTCTCAGACGCGCTCGGCAACGCGCAGCTTCGCGCTGCGGGCGCGCGGGTTACACTCCAGTTCTTCCTCGCCGGGCAGGATCGGTTTGCGGGAAACGCTGCGCAGCGTCTGCACAAAGCCGCAGGTGCACACCGGCGCCTCGCGCGGGCAGGTGCAGCCGTGCTCCCGCCGGGCGATGCCGGTCTTGACGATCCGGTCCTCGAGGGAATGAAAGCTGATGACGCACAGCCGCCCGCCGACGCGGAGCTTGTCCGGCGCGGTGTCCATCATCTCGCGCACCGCCGCCAGCTCGTCGTTCACGGCGATGCGGATCGCCTGAAAGCTGCGCTTGGCGGGATGCTGCTTTTCGCGCAGCGCCGCGCCCGGCATGGCCGAGCGGATCACATCGACCAGCTCCAGCGTGGTCGAGATCGGCCGCTGCGCCCGGGCGCGTACGATCGCCCCGGCAATGCGAGGCGCATAGCGCTCCTCGCCGTATTCATACAAAATGCGTTTGAGCTCATTCTCCGGCCACTCGTTGACGACGTTCCACGCGCTCAGGCCGCTGGTCGCGTCCATGCGCATATCGAGCGGCGCGTCGTGCATATACGAAAAGCCGCGCTGCGTCTCGTCGAGCTGCGGTGAGGAAACGCCGAGGTCAAAGAGCATGCCGTCCACGGCGTCGATGCCGAGGCGGTCGAGAATGGCGGCCGTGTCGCGGAAGTTGCCGTGCACGAGCTGCACGCGTTCCCCGAACGGGGCCAGCCGCGCGCCGGCGCGCGCAATCGCTGTCTCGTCGCGGTCGATGCCGATGAGCGTTCCGGTCGTCAGGCGGCCGGCGATCTGCTCGGAGTGGCCGCCCATGCCGAGCGTGCCGTCCACGTAAATGCCGTCGGGGCGGATGTTCAGGTTGTCGATGCATTCGTGCAGCAGCACGGGGATATGTCCGGCGTCCATCAGAAATCCAGCTCCTCCATCACGGCGGCGATGTTCTCCGGCAGCGCCTCGAGCGGGCAGATCTCATCCCAGCGCGCGCTATCCCAGAACTCCGCATGGTTGTTGCTGCCGACCACGGTGACGCTCTTGGTCAGGCCGGCGAATTCACGCAGGTGCTGCGGCAGGAGGATACGTCCCTGTCCGTCGAGATCGCAGCGGGCCGCATACGCGAACAGCGGGCGCACCTTGCGCTGCTGCAGATTGGTCATGGCCGCCGCCTTCTCGGAGATCGCCTTCCAGTTTTCCTGACTGTAGGCCGACAGGCACTTTTCGGGCGAGACCGTCACATAGAACGTGTCGCCCAGTTCTTCACGGAGCTTGGCCGGGATGAACAGACGGCCTTTGGCGTCAAGCGTATGCTGATAGATACCGGTCATGCTGCATCCCCCCTTCTCCGAAATCGTGCACTTTCGCGCCCCATGCGTGGGTTTTTGATGCTTTTTAAACCACTTCGCCCCACGTGCAATCCTCATTATAGTGGCAGGATGGAAAAATTGCAAGGAGAAATTCCCGCCTTTTTCTTGCAATTTCCGACAATTCTGTCAAGCCGACTGTGGTTTTTCCGGCCACAAGCATTTGCGTTCCCCGCCGAAAAAAGGAAAACGGCGGCACAAGATGTGCCGCCGAAGCGTGAAAAAGTCCCCGCCGGAAGCGCCCAAAGCGCGCCCGGCGGGGAAAAATTTCGGCAAAACGCACCACCGCCGCCGGACATACCGGCGGCGGTGCGGATGTGCAGGAAAAGCAGGTCAGTTGGTTTCCTCCTCGGGGGCTTCCTCGCCCTCGAAGCGGATCTCCGGCTGTCTGGCTGCAGGGGCAGCGGCGGGCGCAGCCGTGCTGCCGGCAACGTTCTGGAACGCAGCGTGCGCCTGCTGCACGCTGCCGAGCGCGGCGGAGATGGCCTCCTCCGTGCGGCGCAGCGCCTCATCGCAGAACTGGCTCGAGGCACGGCGCAGCGCGTCGGCCTTGGCCTGCGTGGAGGCGAGCATTTCGTTGCTGCGGGCCTTGGCGATGCGCACGATCTCCTGATCGTCCACGAGCGCGCGGGCGCGCTCCTCCGCCTGATTGCGGATGCCTTCGGCCTCGCGCTTGGCGTTGTTGATGAATTCGTCGCGGGCAGAGACCAAACGCTTTGCCTCGGAAAGCTCCACCGGCATGGCGGTCTTGATCTCATCGAGGATCTCGAGGACCTGGTCGCGCTCGACGATGCACTTTTCGTTGCCGAGCGGCACGCCCCATGCCTCCGACACCATGGTATAAAGCTGGTCAATGAGTTCCATGACTTCGTTGTCCATTTTGTTTCCTCCCAAAGCGTGTTCCGGCAGTGCCGGTGAAAAAGTCGATCTGAAACGGGTTTATTCGCCGCGCGTCGCGCGTTCGTGCACATCGTCAATGATCTCGCACGGGACGAACGGCGTCAGATCCGCGCCGTAGCCCGCGAGCTCCTTGACGACCGACGAGCTGAGGAACGTATATTTCTGACTGGCCGTCAGGAACATGGTGTCCAGCTCGGGATTGATCTTCTTGTTGATGAGCGCCATCTGAAACTCGTTTTCAAAGTCCGTGTTCGCGCGCAGGCCCTTGACGATCACCGCACCCTCCGGGAAGGTCTTGGCGTATTCGGCGAGCAGGCCGTCGAACGTGTCCACCTCCACATTGGGGAAGCGGCTGACGACGCGGCGCGCGAGCGCCACGCGCTCCTCGCGGGTAAACATGGGGTGCAGCTTGCCGGCGTTGGGCATGATGCACACGACGACGCGGTCGAAAATGCCGGACGCGCGGCGGATGATGTTCAGGTGGCCGAGGGTAATAGGGTCAAAGCTGCCGGGGTAAATCGCTGTTTTCATGCGTGGATTCCCTTTCCGTAGAGCGTGAGCTTGATCTTGCCGTAATTGCGCTCCGTGAGCAGATGATACGGCGCTCGAAGCTGCGGGAGCACCTTTTCGCGGCGGCTCTCACACACGATTATACCACCCTCAGCTAATATGTCAAACTGTACAACATTTTCAAGTGCTTTGTCAAGCAATCCCGTATCATACGGCGGATCGAGGAAGATCAGGTCAAATTTTCCGCACGTGCGCAGGTAGCCGAGCGACTCGCCCTGCACCACGTCGCCCTGCAGGCGGCAGAGTGCGAGATTGGCGCGCACGAGCTGCACGGCGGCGCGGCTCTCGTCGACGAACACGGCGCTGCGCGCGCCGCGGCTGAGCGCCTCGATGCCGAGCTGGCCCGTGCCGGCAAAGAGGTCGAGCACGCGCCGGCCCTCGATGTCGAACTGGATGAGGTTGAACATGGATTCCTTGACGTTATCGGTCGTGGGACGGGTGGCCATTCCCTCCGGCTCGCGCTGCGGCCGCGGGCCGTACCTGTGATCACACGCATGGCGGTTCTCCTTTCGGGTGATAGTGGTCGTAGACCGCGCGGGCAGCACCCGCCGGAACGGCCGCGCACAGCTCCTCATACGAAGCCGCGCGGATGGCCTTTGTGCTGCGGAACGCCTTGAGCAGCGCGTTGCGCCGCTTCTCGCCCACGCCGGGGATCTGATCGAGCTCGGACGAGAGGCTCTCGCGCCGCAGCCGGCGCTGATAGTCGATGGAAAAGCGGTGCGTCTCCTCTTGGATCGTGCCGATGAAGGCAAACACCGCGGGGTTGGCGGAAATGCCGATCTCATGCCCGCCGGGCGTGATGAGCGCGCGCGTGCGGTGGCGGTCGTCCTTGACCATGCCGAACACCGGCACGGTCAGGCCGAAGCCGTCGAGCACCGTCTGTGCGACCGTCGCGTGCTCCGCGCCGCCGTCGATGAGCAGCAGATCCGGCAGCGGGCAAAAGCCCGGATCGCCGTCCACATAGTGCTGAAAGCGGCGCGTGACCGCCTCGTGCATGGCACCGTAGTCGTTCTGCCCGTCCGTCGTGCGGATGCGGAACTTCCGGTAGTCCGACTTGCGCGGCCGGCCGTGCTGAAACACGGTCATACCGGCAACGATGCCGGTATCGCCGAGGTTCGAGATGTCAAATGCCTCGATGCGCTCGGGCGGCGCGTCGAGCTCCAGCGCACGCTGAAGCCATTCGAGCGTTTTGAGGCTGCGCTGTGCCGCGGTCGTCGCAATGAGGATCTCCTCGCGCGCGTTGTTCGCCGCCATCTCCGTCAGGCGGCACTTGTCGCCGCGCTGCGGCACGGCGAGCGCGACCTTGTGCCCCGCCGCCTCGGTGAGCAGGCGCTCGAGCGCTTCCTGCCCCTCGAGCGCGCACGGCAGCAGCACCTGCCGCGGATAGGCGCCACGCCCCTCGTAATACTGCTGCACGAGCGCGGCAAGCGCCTCGCCGTCCGGCTCCATCGGCTCGTCGAGAAACGACTTGTCCTTGCCGGTGAGGTTGCCGTCCGTAAAGTGCAGCACGGTAAAGCAGCACTTGGCCCCGCGCTGAAAGCCGACGGCGTCCGTGTCGGAGTAGGCCGTGGCGATGACGCGCTGGTGGTTCTGCAGGCCCTGGATGGCACGCAGCCGGTCGCGCAGCGACGCCGCGTATTCAAACCGCAGCGCATCGGCCGCAGCCTGCATCTGCTCGGTCAGTTCGGCCGTGAGCTCCGCCGTGCGGCCGTCGAGGATCATCTCGGCCTCGCGGATGGCCTTGAGGTACTCCGCGCGCGTGACGTCCTTCAGGCAGTAGCCCGCGCAGGTGCCCATGTGGTAATTCAGGCACGGGCGGGCGCGGCCGATGTCGCGCGGAAAGCGGCGCGTGCACGTCGGCAGGCGCAGCGTCTTGCATACAGTGTCGATGATCTCGGCCGTCATGCTCCGGCCGCCGTAGGGGCCGAAGTACTTCGCGCCGTCCTTCTCCGTATGATTGACGAGCGAGAACGTCGGGTACGGCTGCGTCACGTCCAGACGCACGAAGGGATAGCCCTTGTCGTCCTTGAGCAGGATGTTGTATTTGGGTTTGTGCAGCTTGATGAGCGAGTTTTCGAGCACGAGCGCTTCGAACTCGGACTGCACGACGATGACATTGAAATCCGCAACGTGCGCGACCATGGCCGCCACCTTCGGCAGGTGCTCGCCGCGAAAATAGCTCGTGACGCGGTTTTTGAGCGCTTTCGCCTTGCCGATATAGATGACCTCGCCGTGCTCGTCGAGCATGATGTACACGCCCGGCAGCAGTGGGAGCATATTGGCCTTTTCGCGCAGTTGCTCGGGTCGGAGTTTTTCCATAGTCTGCTCCTGCGATGCCGAAAAAAATCTGCGGTCAGGAAAACAGGGGCGTGCTGATGACACGCCCCTGTTTCGGTTTCATGTTGTTGGGATCACTCGGAAAAATCGGAATTGATCAGTGCGGTCAGGGTATCGATCGCTTCCTGCTCGTCGGCGCCGTCGGCCACGAGGGTGATCGTCGAGCCCTTCACGATGCCAAGTGACAGGACGCCGAGAAGGCTCTTGGCGTTAACGCGTCTCTCGTCTTTCTCGATCCAGATGCTGCTCTTGAACTCGTTTGCCTTCTGGATAAAAAAGACCGCGGGCCGTGCATGGAGTCCCTCCAGGTTGTTGATGACTGCTTCTTTCGTGATCATTTTCTCCACTCCTTATGCACTATTATGCTTGTATCATCTTATCAAAAACGCCCAGCATCGTCAACCGATTTTCGTTTTTTTGTTGCTTTGCACAGCGTTTTTTCGCCGGGTTTTTCTGTTTTTATTTCAGTTCGACAACGGTCACGCCGCTCTCGCCCTCGCCGTAACGGCCGAGCCGGTAGGACTTGACGGCCTTGTTTTTGCGCAGCGACTGCTGCACGGCGGCGCGCAGCGCGCCGGTGCCCTTGCCGTGGATGATGGTGACTTTCTCGAGCTTGGCCATGACGGCGTTGTCGAGGAAACGCTCGGTCGCGGCGACGGCCTCCATCGTGTCCATGCCGCGCAGGTCGATCTCCGACTCGGCGGCCACATTGCGCAGGCTGGCTGCGTGCGCGGCGGCAAACTTCTGCGCCTCGGGCTTCTCGTTTTCGAGCAGGTACACGTCCTGTTCCTTGGCCGTCACGTTCATGATGCCCGCGCGCAGGGTCAGCGTCCGGTCGGCGGAGATGGCCGTGACGGTCGCCTTGATGTCGCCCATCTTGCGCAGCTGCACGGTGTCGCCCACGCGCACCGGGCGGGCGGAGACTTTCTTCTCCCTGGGCTGCGGGTGCGCCGCGGCGGCGGCCGCGTCCTCGGCCACGTTCAGCTTACGGCGCAGGGCGGCGCGCGCGTCGTTGGCGCGGTGGTGGTCGGCGTCCGTTTTCTCCATTTTGCGCAGCGCGTCGAGCTCGCGCATCACCTCGTCCGCCGTGCGGCGCGCGTCGCCGATGATGCGCTCGGCGTCGCGGCGGGCCTTCTCGTCCGCCTTTTCCAGCCGGACGGAGAGCTCCGCCTTCAGGCGCTCGGACTTGCGGCGGTTTTCCTCCGCCTCGCGCAGCTGACGCGCCGCCTCGGCACGGTCGCGCTCCATGAGCTGGCGCACCTGCTCGAGCTTTTCGATGGTGGCCTCCATGCTCGCGCTCTCGGTGCTGACGCGGCTGCGCGCGTCGTCGATGATCTCCTGCGGCAGGCCCAGCCGCTCGGAGATGGCAAAGGCGTTGGACTTGCCGGGGATGCCGATGAGCAGGTGGTACGTCGGGCGCAGGGAGTCCACGTCAAACTCGCACGAGGCGTTCATGACGCCGGGCTGCGTCGTGGCGTAGACCTTGAGCTCGGTATAATGCGTCGTGGCGGCGATGAGCGCGCCGCACTTGCGCGCGTGCTCGATGATGGCGATGGCCAGCGCCGCGCCCTCTGCCGGGTCCGTGCCGGCGCCGAGCTCGTCGAACAGCAGCAGCGACCGGTCGTCGCACTCCTTGAGCATGCGCACGGTGTTCGTCATGTGCGCCGAGAACGTGGACAGCGACTGCTCGATGCTCTGCTCATCGCCGATGTCGGCCATGATCTCGTGGAACACCGGCATGGTGCTGCCGTCGGCACACGGGATGTGCAGGCCGCACTGCGTCATGGCCGCGAGCAGACCGATGGTCTTGAGTGTGACGGTCTTGCCGCCGGTGTTCGGGCCGGTGATGACGAGCGTGTCAAATTCGCCGCCGAGCGAAACATCGATCGGCACAGCGGTGTCCTTCGGCAGCAGCGGATGGCGCGCGCGGCGCAGCTGCAGGTGCTTGTCCGTCAGCTCCGGCGCGATCGCGTCGAGCTGGTAGGCGAGCTTTGCCTTGGCAAAAATGAGGTCGAGGCGCACGAGCACGTCAAAGTCGCTCGAGATGTCCTCCCGGTGCGCGGCGCACTCGGCCGAGAGCTCGGCGAGGATGCGCTCGATCTCCGTCTTTTCACGTGCGCGCAGCTCCCGCAGCTCGTTGTTCGCCTTCACGGCGGCCATCGGCTCGATGAACAGCGTCGCGCCGGAGGCCGACACGTCGTGCACGAGGCCGGGCACGGCGCCCTTGTGCTCGGCCTTGACCGGCACGACATAGCGCTCGGAGCGCATGGTGATGATCGGCTCCTGCAGCGCCTTGGCATAGCTCGGCGAGGAGATGATCTTCTGCAGCGCATCGTGCACGCGCGCGCTCGCGGCGCGGATCAGCCGGCGGATGGACGCCAGCTCGCTCGACGCGCTGTCGGCGATCTCATCCTCGCCGGTGATGGAGGTGAAGATCTTCTCCTCCAGAAAGCGGTTGGCCTGCAGGGCGCTGAAGAGGTAGTCGATGCTCGTCTTGTCCTGCCGCTCGCCGGTGCCGTAGCTGCGCACGCAACGCGCCGCCTGCAGCACGCCCGCGATATCCAGCAGCTCGCGCGTGTTGAGCGCGCCGCCCATGTCCGCGCGCTGCAGCGCCGCGCGTACGTCCTTCACACCGGAAAACGACGGGCTGCCCTTGACGACCATCATCGATGCGGCGGCGCTCGTCTCGCCGAGGCGGGTCGCCACCACGGCGCGGTCGCCGCTCGGACGCAGGGCCATGGCCTGCGTGCGGGCCGTTTCGCTCACGGCCTGCGCAGCCAGCAGCGCCAGCACGGCCGGCAGCTCCAGCGTCTGCAGGGATTTTTCATAGGAATCCATAGGATGTCTCCTTTGCGGGGGAAAAATTCAAGATCAGATGCGCGCGACGCCGCTCGCGCGCGCGGCCTGCGCGACCGCCGCGGCCACGGCCGGGCCGACGCGCGGGTCAAAGGCCTTGGGGATGATATAATCGGCGCACAGCTCCTCGGGCGTGATGAGCGCCGAGAGCGCGTGCGCGGCGGCGAGCTTCATGGGTTCGTTGATATCGGACGCGCGCACGTCGAACGCGCCGCGAAAGATACCCGGGAAGGCCAGCACGTTGTTGATCTGGTTCGGATAGTCGCTGCGGCCGGTGCTGACGACGGCCGCGCCCGCGGCCCTGGCCTCGTCGGGGAAGATCTCCGGCGTGGGGTTGGCGCAGGCAAAAACGATGGCGTCGCGGTGCATGGTGCGCACCATGTCGCCGGTCAGCAGGCCGGGCTGCGACACGCCGATGAACACGTCCGCGCCGCGGACGACATCGGCCAGCGTGCCGGCCTGACGGCGGAGGTTCGTGACCTCGGCCATCTCGGTTTTGATCCAGTTCATGTTCTCCGGCCGGCCGGCATAGATCGCGCCCACGCGATCACAGAGCGTCACGTCGCGCGCGCCCGCGCTCAGCAGCAGCTTGCTGATGGAAATGGCGGCCGCGCCTGCGCCGGACAGGACGATCTTCACGTCCTCGAGGCGCTTGCCGACCACGCGCAGCGCGTTTGTGAGGCCCGCGAGCGTGATGATGGCCGTGCCGTGCTGGTCGTCGTGAAAGACCGGAATGTCGCACAGCTGCTTGAGCTTGCGCTCGATCTCAAAGCAGCGCGGCGCGGAGATGTCCTCCAGATTGATGCCGCCGAAGCTGCCGGAGAGCAGGTACACCGTGCGCACGAACTCGTCCACATCCTTCGTGCGGATGCACAGCGGAAAGGCGTCCACGTCCGCAAACGCCTTGAACAGCACGCACTTGCCCTCCATGACAGGCATGCCCGCCTCGGGCCCGATGTCGCCAAGGCCGAGCACGGCCGAACCGTCCGTGATGACGGCGCAGAGATTGTGCCGGCGCGTGAGCGTGTAGCTCTTGTCCGGGTCGCGCTGGATCTCCAGACACGGCTGGGCCACGCCGGGCGTATATGCGAGCGACAGGTCGTCCTTTGTGGAGACCGGCACGCGGGTGTTGACTTCGATCTTGCCGCCCCACTGCTCGTGCAGACGGAGCGATTCCTTTGCGTAATCCATGCTTATGCCTCCTCCTGTTTCGGGTGCACCATATTCTCGGGCCGCACCCAGGCGTCAAACTCCTCGGCCGTGAGCAGGCCGAGCTCCACCGCCGCGGCTTTGAGCGTCTGGCCGGTGACGTGGGCGTGCTTTGCGATCTTTGCCGCGTTTTCGTAGCCGATGTGCGGGTTGAGCGCCGTGACAAGCATGAGCGATGCGTCCAGATGCGCCTGAATGACGGCGTAATTTGGCCGGATGCCGCGCACGCAGTTGGCCTCGAACGAATCCATGGCGTCAGAAAGCAGACGCGCCGACTGCAGGAAGTTATAGATCGTCACCGGCAGGAACACATTGAGCTGGAAGTTGCCCTGCGACGCCGCGATGCCGATGGCCGTGTCATTGCCCATGACCTGCACGGCCACCATCGTGACGGCCTCGCACTGCGTGGGATTGACCT
>OCHA01001522.1_pt1 | contig 17139 bp, 14 predicted proteins | sample 1538591 | NCBI WGS metagenome assembly OCHA01 (sample SAMN04571710, study PRJEB22368) | human gut metagenome | biome: human gut; material: stool | host: Homo sapiens | place: Luxembourg | collected 2012-09-06 | reverse complement strand
TATTCATTCTGGAAAGATGCAGAGAAATCAGGTATAGAAAAAGGAAAATTAAGTGTTGTATTAATGCAATTAAAAAAACTATTAGGAAAACTTACACCAGATTTAGAGATGAAGATTGTTAATAGTAAGGAAGAAACACTTGATAGTATTATCATCCATATATTTGAAATACATAATGAAGAAGATGTATTGAAGTGGTTATAAAAAGAAAAGTCATAAGAATGACATAAAGATATAGTTAAAAATGACAATGATTATTATTTATGATATTCATTGTCATTTTTGATATAATGAAACTATAATATGCTTTATTTAGTACAAAAGAAAATATGATGATTTGTTTTATAACTCATTTATTTAGAACATTAAAATGTTTTACGTTTATGTTATAGCTTCTTTTAAATGTTGATGATAGGAATAGAACCTTGATTCAAAATTGGAATCAATTTGTGAAAAATGACTTTATTTATATTTTAGAAGATTTCATAATGAAATTATATAGGGGTAAAGTTAATAATGATCTTTCATTTACATGGACATCAATTTAATGATAAGAGTTATCATTTTAAAATAAGAGAAGAAGGCATTTATAGATATGATGTTGGTGTGGATGCTCATAAATACAGATGAGTAAGTGTTGATGAGATTATTGATTTTTTAAACAAATAAATTTGTATTTAACCAAAACATATCCATTGTATTTATGAATAGGAAAAAAATAAGTTCAAATAAATAATGGGTTGTGTTATAATGATGAAAATGTAAAAAGAAGGGAGATTTGATATGTTAGATTTAAAGCATTTTCAAGAAGCTAAAAAGAGAGTTGATGAAGTGATTATTCCTACTCCCTTAATATATAGTGAAGCTTTTTCAAAAGAATGTAAGAATCAAGTTTATATTAAGCCAGAAAATTTACAGAGAACAGGTGCTTTTAAAATTAGAGGGGCTTATAATAAGATTATGAAAATGGATGATGAATCTAAGTCAAAAGGTTTAATAGCATCTTCAGCAGGAAATCATGCACAAGGTGTTGCGTATGCAGCTTCCAAGCTAGGTGTTAAAGCTGTGATTGTGATGCCTAAACATACACCACTTATTAAAGTAGAAGCAACCGAAGCACATGGCGCTGAAGTTGTTTTGGCAGGAGAAGTTTATGATGAAGCTTATCAAAAAGCATGTGATTTACAAAAAGAGTATGGTTATACATTCGTTCATCCTTTTAATGATGAAGATGTCATTGAAGGACAAGGAACTATAGCGTTAGAAATATTGGATGAGTTACCAGATACTGACATTATTTTAGTACCAATTGGTGGTGGTGGATTGATTTCAGGTATTGCCTGTGCAGCGAAACAGATTAAACCAACGATTAAAATTATAGGTGTTGAACCAGAAGGAGCAGCAAGTGCTTTAGCGGCTATTAATGAAGATCAAGTCGTGGCTTTAAAAGAAGCCAATACAATTGCTGATGGGACAGCTGTTAAAGAAATTGGCGATATGACTTTTGATTATATTAAAGAATATGTTGATGGTATCATTACTGTTTCAGATTATGAATTGATGGATGCGTTCTTATTGCTTGTTGAAAAGCATAAACTGGTAGCTGAAAATTCAGGTATTTTATCATTAGCTGCTTTAAAGAAATTGAATGAAAAAAATAAAAAAGTGGTATCATTAATTAGTGGTGGAAATATAGATGTTTTAACAATTTCTTCAATGATTAATAAGGGATTGATTGCTAGAGGTCGTGTCTTTACATTTACTGTGCAGTTATTAGATAAACCAGGTGAACTTGAATATGTTTCTCATGTATTGTCACAGTGTAATGCAAATGTTATAGGAGTGGAACATAATCAGTTTAAAAACTTTGCTCGTTTCTCTGAAGTAGAATTGCGTGTGACTTGTGAAACGAATGGAGAAAAGCATATACAAAGAATTATAGATACATTTGCCAAAGAGGGATATGAAATCACAAGAATTAATTGATAATATATTATTTTGTTGAATATTATTTATCATTTTCTTGAATGTAGAAATACAAAAATATATACTTATTAAAGATAAGGAAAGGAATGAGAAAAATGAGAGATTTTGGTTTCAAAACAACGAATCAAATAGCTGTTTCTCCAAAGTCTTGTTTTTCTTATTTTTTATATTTGTTATAGGACATATCATTTGATTTGATATGTCTTTTTTATGAATAAGGAGGAAAGATTATGCCAAAAAGAGAAGATGTAAACACAGTATTAGTTATTGGTTCAGGACCTATTATTATTGGTCAGGCTTGTGAATTTGATTATTCAGGAACACAGGCTTGTAAAGCATTAAGAAATTTAGGATATAAGATTGTTTTAGTCAATTCCAATCCAGCAACAATCATGACAGATCCAGAAACTGCTGATGTGACTTATATTGAACCATTGAATTTAAAAAGATTAACACAAATCATTGAAAAAGAAAGACCAGATGCCTTATTGCCTAACTTAGGTGGACAATCAGCATTAAATTTATGTGCTGAATTACATAATGCTGGTGTCTTAGATAAATACAATGTTAAAGTTTTAGGGGTCCAAGTAGATGCCATTGAACGTGGGGAAGATCGTTTAGAGTTTAAAAAAGCCATGAATGAACTTGGTATTGATATGGCAAGAAGTGAAATTGCCAACACAGTTGATGAAGCTCTCGCAATTGCAGACAAATTAGGATATCCAGTAGTTGTACGTCCTGCTTATACAATGGGTGGTGCCGGAGGAGGACTTGTTTATAATGTTGAAGAATTAAAAACAGTCGTTTCTCGTGGTTTACAGGCCAGTCTTGTTCATGAATGCTTGATTGAAGAATCTATTCTTGGATGGGAAGAATTAGAAGTAGAAGTTGTCAGAGATGCGAAAAACAATATGATTACAGTATGTTTCATTGAAAATATTGATCCATTAGGTGTGCATACTGGAGATTCATTCTGTAGTGCTCCAATGTTGACAATTTCTCAAGAAGTACAAGATCGTTTAAAAGATCAGGCTTTTAGAATTGTTGAATCTATTGGTGTTATTGGGGGAACAAATGTACAGTTTGCTCACGATCCTGAAACTGATAGAATTGTTGTTATTGAAATCAATCCAAGAACTTCACGTTCTAGTGCTTTAGCTTCAAAAGCAACAGGTTTCCCTATTGCCCTTGTTTCAGCAATGTTAGCTGCTGGTTTAACTTTAGATGAAATTCCATGTGGTAAATATGGAACATTAGATAAATATGTACCAGATGGTGACTATGTTGTTATTAAATTTGCAAGATGGGCTTTTGAAAAATTCAAAGGTGCACAAGATAAACTAGGAACACAGATGAAAGCTGTTGGAGAAGTTATGAGTATTGGTAAGACTTATAAAGAAGCTTTCCAAAAAGCGATTCGTTCTCTTGAAATTGGTCAATATGGTTTAGGATATGCAAAGAATTTCAATGAATTAACAAAAGAACAATTATTAGAAAAATTAACAGTTCCTACAAGTCAAAGACAATTCATCATGTATGAAGCTTTAAGAAAAGGAGCAACTGTTGAAGAATTATATGAATTAACAAGTATTAAACATTATTTCATTGAACAGATGAAAGAATTAGTTGATGAAGAAGAAATGTTAAAATCATATGCAGGGAAAGAGTTGCCAGTAGATGTTTTAAGACAAGCCAAACAAGATGGTTTCTCAGATAAATATTTAAGTCAGATTTTAAATGTTTCTGAAGATAGTATCAGAAATGAAAGAATTGAAAATGGTATTACTCAAGCTTGGGAACCAGTTCATGTCAGTGGTACAAAAGATAGTGCCTATTACTATTCTACATATAATGCTAAAGATCATAGTGATATTCATCATGATAAGAAAAAGATTATGATTTTAGGTGGAGGACCAAACAGAATTGGTCAAGGTATTGAATTTGATTATTGCTGTGTACATGCTTCTCTTGCTTTAAAGAAATTAGGATTTGAAACAATTATTGTAAACTGTAACCCAGAAACAGTTTCAACAGATTATGATACATCTGATAAACTTTATTTTGAACCATTAACATTAGAAGATGTTTTAAGTATTCATGAAAAAGAAAAACCATTAGGAGTCATTGCTCAATTTGGTGGACAAACACCATTAAATCTAGCAAGTCAATTAAAAGAAAATGGTGTAAATATCTTAGGAACAACACCTGAAACAATTGATATGGCAGAAGATCGTGACTTATTTAATGAAATGATGGAAAAATTAGAAATTCCAATGCCTGAATCAGGAATGGCTGTAACAATCGATGATGCTTTAGAAATTGCTCAAAGAATTGGTTATCCATTAATGGTAAGACCATCTTACGTATTAGGTGGTAGAGGTATGGAAGTTGTTTATGATGATGATTCATTAAAACAATATATGGCAGCTGCTGTTGGTGTCACTCCAGATCGTCCAATTTTAATTGATCGTTTCTTAAATGATGCTATGGAATGTGAAGCAGATGCTATTTCTGATGGAGAAAATGTTTATGTTCCTGCAGTTATGGAACATATTGAACTTGCTGGTATTCACTCAGGAGACTCAGCATGTATTTTACCATCTAAACATATCCCAGTAAGACATGTACAAACAATTAAAGAATATACAAAGAAAATTGCTAGAGAAATGAATGTACGTGGTTTAATGAATATGCAATATGCGATTGCTGATGATAAAGTTTATGTTTTAGAAGCAAATCCACGTGCTTCAAGAACAGTACCTTTAGTATCTAAGGTATGTAACATCAACATGGTAAAACTTGCAACAGATATTGTTACGCGTGAACTTACAGGTAGACCATCACCTGTTAAAGACTTAAAAGATAGAAAGATTCCACATATTGGAGTTAAACAAGCTGTTTTCCCATTCAATATGTTCCCAGAAGTTGATCCAATCTTAGGACCTGAAATGAGATCAACAGGTGAAGTTTTAGGAATGGCTAATTCTTATGGAGCTGCTATCTTTAAAGCTGAAGAAGCTACTCAAACAAAATTACCAACATCTGGTCGTGTTTTAATTTCTGTATCTGATAGAGATAAAAAAGATGTTGTTGCTCTTGCTAGAAAATATTATGATGCAGGATTTGAAATTGTAGCTACAGGTAAAACATTTGAATTAATCAACAGCAATAATATTCCAGCTATCAAAATTAAAAAGATCAATGAAGGTCGTCCAAATATTACAGATGCACTTACAAATGGTGAATTAGATATGGTCATCAATACACCACATGGTAAAGAATCAGCACATGATGATAGTTATATTAGAAAAGCAGCAATTAAAATGAAAATTCCATATATGACAAATATTGCTGCTGCAAATGCTGCAGTAGAAGGTATTTTAGAAGCTGAAATTCATGGAACACATGAAGTTAAATCACTTCAAGAATATCATAAAGCTATTAAAGGCTAGGATACATGATTGTTAGGAAATCTGATGATTTCCTAACAATTTTTTTATTTTTTTCAAAAAAAGAAGAAAAAAAGTAAAAAAAGAACAGATAAATAAGTAGGAGGACTACTTATGGACAAAATAAATCAAATAACAACAAGTAAACAAACAACAATGTATGATCATTTATGCAAGATGATCATTGGAAATGAAGAAGTTTTATCAAGAATTATAAAGGTAGTTGTAGATGAAGCAAAGCATTTAAGTATTGAAGAAATTAGAAGACTAATAAAAGGAGTACATATAGGTGATCGCATAGTTAATCCACATTTTCATCTTGTAGATAAGGAAGGCTTTATCAAAGATGAAGGCGTGGTTTATTATGATATTTTGTGTTATATTGATGTACCTCAAGAAAATGGAAAGAAAATACGTATTTATTTAAATATAGAAATACAAAATAATCTTTATCCAGGGTATTCTATTATCACTAGAGCACAAGCATACATTGCACGAATGTTATCTAGTCAATGGGGAAGAGAGTATGATGGTAAAAACTATGATGGAATGAAAAAGGTGTATTCTTTATGGATTATACCAAAGGCTCCCAAAATAAAAGATGGGCATATGAATGTTTATGAAACACATGAAAGAATTATTTATGGAACAACAGTAGAAAGAAAGGATGTTTATGACAAGGGTGTTATTCTTGTGATATACTTAAACAAAGAACATGATGAATTGTTGACACCATTGATGGTCCTTCTAAATAATGTATTAGATTATAAGGGAAAGCAAAGAATTATAGAAGAATATGGATTGAATACAAAGAAAATAGAAAGTGAGGTTAAAGATATGTGTGATTTAGGTGAAAGCATTGTCTTAGAAGCAAGAAATGAAGGCAAACAAATAGAACGTAAAGAAAAGAATATAGCGCATGTAAAAAAATAATGATAGGATTACAAATGTCATTTAAAGAAGCAATTAACTTATTAGAAATACCTGAAAAGGAAGTAAAAGAAATAGAAAAGTATTTTCAATCATAGAAAGAGAGTAAAATCTCTTTTTTCTTATACTAAAAAATTGTTAATAAAATAAAATTACATAATAATAAAAAATTATAAATTGGTGTTGAAAAATGTTGTCAAATCTACTATACTATTCAAGAACAAAAGGAGATGAGGGCTATGTTACAACAAAGTGTCAAATATGATTGCTTACAATTGAATACGAGTACCTCATTTTTACATTCTCATTGTTTCTAACATATCATTTTTAATTGATATGTTTTTTTATAACAAAAAAAGGAGGAAAATATATGAAAGCCTATTTAATCTTAGAAGATGGAAACGTATTTGAAGGTGAAAGCGTAGGAGCTAACAAAGAAGTTGTAAGTGAGTTTGTATTTAATACTTCAATGACAGGGTATGTAGAAGTATTAACAGATCCTTCCTATGCAGGACAATCTGTTGTCATGACATATCCATTAATTGGAAACTATGGAGTATGTTTAGAAGATCAAGAATCATCAAAACCTTATGTTGAAGGATTTGTAGTGAATGAACTTGCTAGACTTGGAAGTAATTTTAGAAAAAATATTGATTTAAAAGACTATTTAATTGAACATGACATTCCTTGTATTCAAGGAATCGATACAAGACATTTAACTAAAATCATTAGAAATAAAGGTTGTATGAATGGAATGATTACAACAACTAAATATGATGATTTAAGTGAAGTGATGGAAAAAATACATAACTTTAAAGTAACTGGTGTCGTTGAAAAAACAACATGTGACAAACCTTATACAGTAGGTAGTGGAGATCGAAAAGTTGCTTTATTAGATTTTGGTGCTAAGAAGAATATTGCTAAATCATTAGCAAATAGAAACATTGAAGTTACAGTTTATCCAGCATCAACTCCAGCAAGTACAATTATTGAAGGAAACTTCGATGGAGTGATGTTATCAAATGGTCCTGGGGATCCAAGTGAAAATGTAGAAATTATTAAAGAAGTTAAAAAATTATCTGAAAGTGGATTACCAATCTTTGCAATCTGCTTAGGACATCAATTAATGGCTTTAGCTCATGGATTTAAAACTGAAAAATTAAAATATGGACATCATGGAGCAAACCATCCTGTTAAAGATTTAAATACAGGTCGTGTTTATATCTCTACACAAAATCATAACTATGTGATTTGTGATGATTCTATTGATCGTAATATTGCTAAACCTTGGTTTATTAATGTAAATGATCAAACAATTGAAGGCGTTGAATATATTGGTAAGAATATTAAAACAGTACAATTTCATCCAGAAGCATGTGCTGGTCCATTAGATACAGATGCTTTATTTGATGAATTTGAAAAAATGATGGAGGGTAAATAAGATGGCAAGAGATTTAAGTATTAAAAAAGTATTAGTTATCGGTTCAGGACCTATCATCATTGGTCAAGCTGCAGAATTTGATTATGCAGGAACACAAGCTTGTCGTGCTTTAAGAGAAGAAGGGGTTGAAGTTGTTTTAATTAACTCAAACCCAGCAACAATCATGACAGATGGTGATATCGCTGATAAAGTTTATATCGAACCATTAACTGTACCAGTTGTTAAAAAATTAATCATGGAAGAAAAACCAGACAGTATTTTACCAACATTAGGTGGTCAAAATGCATTAAATATCGCAATGGCTTTAGCGGATGAAGGTTTCTTAGAAGAACATAATGTTCGTACAATTGGAACAAACACAGATACAATCAAACTTGCTGAAGACCGTTTAGAATTTAAAAACTTAATGGAAAGAATTGGTGAACCATGTGCTGCTTCTATCGTTGTTAACCATGTTAATGATGCTTTAGAATTCGCAGAAAAAATTGGTTATCCAGTTGTTGTAAGACCTGCTTATACTTTAGGTGGTACTGGTGGAGGTATCGCTAATAATGAAAAAGAACTTCATGATATTTGTTCAAACGGTTTACGTTTATCAAGAGTAAGTCAATGTTTAATTGAAAGATGTATTGCTGGATGGAAAGAAATCGAATATGAAGTTATGAGAGATAGTGCAGGTAACTGTATTACCGTATGTAACATGGAAAACTTAGATCCTGTTGGAGTTCATACAGGAGATAGTATTGTTGTGGCACCAAGCCAAACTTTATCAGATAAAGAATATCAAATGTTACGTTCATCAGCTTTAAATATCATTACAGCATTAAATATTGAAGGTGGATGTAACGTTCAATATGCATTAAATCCAAATAGCTTTGAATATTGTGTTATCGAAGTAAACCCACGTGTTTCTCGTTCATCAGCTTTAGCTTCTAAAGCAACAGGTTATCCAATCGCTAAATTAGCAGCTAAAATTGCTTTAGGATATACATTAGATGAAATCAAAAATGCCGTTACAGGTAAAACATATGCTTCATATGAACCAACATTAGACTATGTTGTATGTAAAATTCCTAAATGGCCATTTGATAAATTCGTTGATGCTTCAAGAAAATTAGGAACACAAATGAAAGCAACTGGAGAAGTTATGTCAATCTGTAATAACTTTGAAGGAGCTTTAATGAAAGCTTTACGTTCTCTTGAACAAAATGTTTTCTACTTACATTTAGATGCCTTTACAAAATTAACACATGATGAATTAAAACAAAAATTAAAAGATGTTGATGATCAACGTATCTTTGCAGTTGCTGAATCATTAAGAAAAGGAATTACTGAACAAGAAATCCATGAAATTACTAAAATTGATGTTTGGTTCATTGATAAAATCAAACATTTAGTAGAAATGGAAGAAAGAATCAAAACAGAAGAATTAACTGTTGATTTATTAAAACAAGCAAAAAGATTACAATTCCCAGATAGAGTGATTGCTGAATTAACTGGAAAAGCAGAACAAGAAATTCATCAAATGAGAAAAGATAATAATATCGTTGCAGCTTATAAAGTCGTTGATACATGTGCTGCTGAATTTGATGCACAAACACCTTATTACTATTCAATTCAAGGTGGTGTCAATGAAGTAGAACCACAAAGAGAAAAGAAAAAAATCATGGTTTTAGGATCAGGACCAATTCGTATTGGACAAGGTATTGAATTCGATTACTGTTCAGTACATTGTGTATGGGCTTTAAAAGCAGCAGGATACGATACAATCATTGTTAATAACAACCCTGAAACAGTATCTACTGATTTCGATATTGCTGATCGTTTATACTTTGAACCACTTACTGCTGAAGATGTAGAAAGTATCGTGGATATTGAAAAACCAGATGGAGCAATTGTTCAATTTGGTGGACAAACAGCTATTAAACTTACAAAAGCTTTAACAGATATGGGTGTTAGAATCTTAGGAACAGATGCTGATGATGTAGATGCAGCAGAAGAGAAAGATTTGATGAAATTCTTGAAAAATGTCATATTGACCGTCCAAGAGGTTCAACAGTCTTTACAACAGAAGAAGCTATTGAAGTAGCTAATAAATTAGGATATCCAGTCTTAGTAAGACCATCTTATGTATTAGGTGGAGCTGGTATGGAAATTGCTTTAAATGATGGTGATATTAAAAAATTCATGAAAATCATTAATAGACAATATCAAGAACATCCAATCTTAATTGATAAATACTTATCAGGTAAAGAAGTCGAAGTTGATGCAGTTTGTGATGGACATGGTATCTTAATTCCAGGTATTATGGAACACGTTGAACGTGCTGGGGTTCACTCAGGAGATAGTATTTCAGTTTATCCACCACAAAAAATCAAACAAGAAATTAAAGATATTATCGTTGATTATACAAAACGTCTTGCAAAAGCATTACATGTTGTTGGATTAATCAATATTCAATTCATTGTTTATGAAGATCAAGTGTATGTTATTGAAGTTAACCCAAGATCTTCAAGAACAATTCCTTATATTTCAAAAGTTACAGATATCCCAATTGTTGCTATTGCGACAAAAGCAATCATGGGACATACAATTGAAGAACAAGGATATTCTTATGGAATTGTTCCAGAAAAAGAAACAATTGCAGTTAAAATGCCAGTGTTCTCATTTGAAAAAATCAAAGGTGCTGAAATTTCTTTAGGACCTGAAATGAAATCAACAGGAGAAGTCTTAGGTATTTCTAAAAACTTAGATGAAGCTATTTATAAAGCATTCATGGGAACAGGTATTCAATTACCTAAGAAAAAGAATATCATTTGTACAATTAAAGATTCTTCTAAAGAAGAATTCTTACCAATTGCTAAACAATATTACATGTTTGGTTATGACTTATATGCAACAGAAGGAACATATAAATTCTTAAAAGAACATGATGTACCAGTACACTTTGTTAATCGTATTAGTGAAAAAACAAATACAATCTTTGATTTAATGTTTACAGATACAGTTGATTTAGTTATCGATATTCCAACAAGAAATGATAACTTAAAAGATGGATTCTTAATTAGACGTTTTGCTGTAGAAGCAGGTATCCCAATCTATACTTCACTTGATACAGCAAAAGCATTAATTGATTCACTTGAAAAACGTAAACATGGTGTACCATCATTAATTGATATTACAAAATTAAGATAAAATTAAAAAGAACAATGTAGTAATACTAAAGCATTGTTCTTTTTTATATGAAAAATTAGGTTATATCTTATTGGATATAACCTAATTCTTTACATGCATAATAAATACCATCTTCATCAATAGAAGTTGTCACAAAATCACTTAATCTCTTTAAATCACTATTTCCTTGTCCCATACAAATAGAAAACGATGCATGCTTAAACATTTCAACATCATTTAAAGAATCACCAAAAGCTACATAATTATCTATATTCCATAACTTCATAAAATAATCAATACCTGTTGCTTTAGAGATGCCTTTGATTGTAATATCTGCATAACTACTTTCACCAATCATGACATCTAATTCATCAATAGCTTTAAATTCTTGATAATCATATCCTAAAGGACCATAGGCAATCATGGCACCTACTTCTTGATTTGTATATGTACCTACAGTTGGAATAGGATTATTAAAATAGTGACATGAACGAATAACATCTTCATTTGGTTCCATATTAATAATTCTTGGTGTACATTTAAGTGCTAAAGGAATGTGATGTTTTTTAGAAGCTTCTAAGGCTTTTAAAACCACTTCTCGAGAAAGATTTTCTTTGTGAATTAAATTTAAATCTTTATCTAATAAAGCTTGCCCACTATTACATACATAACCATCAAAAGCAAATGTATCATAAATATGTGTATTTTTTAAAGAATCAACACTTCTTCCTGTTGAAACCAATAAAAGATGTCCTTTTTCTCTTAATAAGTTTAAAGCTTTAACAGTACTTTCAGGTACTTGATGGTCTGTTGTTGTTCTTAAAGTACCATCTATATCAAAACAAAATAATTTCTTCATTAATTACCTTGAGGGAAAAATCTTGAAAGTGAATTAGCTACAGCAGAAATAGGCATTGTTTGTACAACAATTCTACCTGGTCCAGTAATCACTGTATTAAATAATCCCTCTCCTCCTAAAAATTTATTTTTTAAACCTGGAACTGATTGAATATCCATCTTACAAGTTGCATCCATCATTGCTAGATATCCAGTATCAATAACCATTTGTTGACCTGGAAGTAAATTATACTCTACAGTACTTCCATCAATTTCAATAAAACAAGTTCCATGTCCTGAAACTTTTGTTAAAATAAAGCCTTCTCCACCGAATAAACCAGAAGAAAATTTTTTATTAAAAAACACAGATGTTTCAATATTTTTTTCACTTGCAAGAAAAGCTGATTTTTGAATAATCACTTCTTTACCAGGTTCAATTTCTAATGGTACGATTTTACCTGGAAAACTAGATGCAAAAGCGATAAGTCCATCTTCAAGTGCAGTATAACTGTTTCTAAATAAAGTTTCACCAGAAAACATTCTACCAATGATTTTACTAGCGCCACCACCATTAGTTTCCATTTTCATACATGGATCCATCCAAGCCATGGCACCACTATCACTGATCATTTTTTCTCCTTTATTTAAATGACAAATAACAGCAGGGAGAGTATCTCCTACAATTTCATATTTCATAATTTTCTCCTATAAAGCCACACAAACAGGTTGAATAATATCTAAAGTATTGCCTGTAGGCTTAATTTCTTCTTTTTCTTCATCAAATGTATAAAGCTCTAAACGATTTTCTTCTTGACTAGCAACCACAATATAACGATCATCAATAATATTAAAATCACGAGGACCTTTACCTGTATGCACCATATAAAGTAAAGAAATCTTTCCAGTTTCTTGATTTACACGATAAAGGACAATACTATCATGACCTCTATTAGAAACAATAATATGTTTACCACTTGAAGTCATATGAATAGCGGCAGCACTTGAAAAACCATGGAAATGACGAGGAACACAGTTAATTCCTTGAATCAATGTAAAGTGTCCATCTTCATATTGATAAACCATAATACTATTAGCGATTTCGTTGACAAGATAACAATATTTACCATCATGTGAAAAAATCATATGACGTGGACCGCTGCCAGGAATCACTGATTGACTTAAAGACGTTTCTTGTAATTTTTCATCAATAAATTCATACATGACAATTTTATCGGCACCTAAATCAACACTATAAAGATATTTTTGATCGGGTGTAATTCCTACATAATGAGCATGTGGACTTGTTTGTCTTTTAAGTAAATCAATTCCTGAACCATGATGGTGAACAACAGAAAGTTTATTACCAATTTTATGATCTTTTAATGGAAAGGCAGCTGTTGCTCCAACATGATAATTGGCAGTAAATAAATATTTTTGATCAGGACTTAAACATAAATGAGTATAAGAGCGACCATGAGAATTATAAAAAGAAAGTTGTTTTAAATCATCATCTTCTATATGATAACTTGCGACACCTCCTCCTTCACCTACACGTGCATCTTTTAAAGATACATAAAGGTAGTCATCTTTTTTAATAACATAAGAAGGAAAATCATCAGTAGGGACATGTTTATTTAAATGAAGCTCATTTTTTGTTTCATCTAAGTTACAAACATAGAGACCTTTTTCTTTTCCTTTAGCGTAACTTGATACATAAAAACGATACACAAAAATCGCCTCCTTTTGAAATAATTGTATCATAAAATCATTGAAAAAAACTTTCTATATAAGAAAAAAGAGATGCACGAAGCATCTCAAATCATTATTTTTGTCCAACACCTTTACAATAAGTTTGTACAACTTCATAATCTTTATCTAAAACAACTAAGTCAGCATCATAACCAACACCAATTGTACCTTTACGATCATCAACATGTAAACATCTAGCAGGGTTTGATGTACAAGCATTGATGGCATAATTAACAGGCACTAATGCGTCTTCAATTAAAATTTTTAATCCTTTATTCACATTTAATGTAGATCCTGCTAAATTACCAGCTTCTACTAAGTGTGCACTACCATCTGGATAAATGACAACTTCTTGTCCACCAAAATCAAATTTAGTACCAACAGGGAATCCTTTACACATTAATGAATCAGTAATCATAATACTATAATCAGGTCCTTTAGAAGTAAAGAAATTATTTAAAGCTGCAAGAGTTGAGTGATTTCCATCACAAATAATTTCTCCATACATATTTCTAATACGTAAAGCACCACCAACTAAACCATTTGCACGATGTGTAAATGGTGTCATTGCATTATAAACATGAGTCATACTTCTTGCTCCATGAGCGTATGCTTGAACAGCTTGTTCATAAGTCGCATTTGAATGTCCAATACTTACAACTACATTATTTTGACTACAATATTTTGTAAGAGCGTAATCTTCATCATTTTCAACAGCCATTGTAATATATTTAATTAAACCATGAGCTGCTTTTTGATATCTTTTAAATTGTTCAATATCAGGTTTTACACAGTATTCTTCAGGTTGAGCTCCTTTATGTGCTTTATTTAAATAAGGACCTTCAAAGTGAATTCCTAAAATTTCAGCACCTTCATAACCTTCTTCTACAACTTTTGCGACATTACTTACCGCATTTGTAAGAACTTCTTCGCTTTGAGTAAGAGTTGTTGCAAGGAATGAAGTAACCCCTTCATCAACAATTCCTTTTGCCCATTTTCTTAACCCTTCAGGATCAGCATCATTTGTATCAAAACCATAAGCTCCATGGCAATGAATATCAATAAAACCAGGAAGAATTCTTAAATCTCCATAATCTTTCGTAACTTCTTTTTCATTGTAAGGATATATTTCTTTAATAATTCCATCTTCTAATTCTAATTGTGCTGGCGTGAATTGATCCGCAATCCAGACTTTTTTACTTTGTATAATCATAATTTCACCTCATCTTTATTATAGAATACTTTGCTTATCTAGACAAGCAACAATTCCTCTTATTTCTAATAAAAATTCAATTTACCTTACCTCTAAATTAGTATATAATTAGAGTCATAATAAGGAGGAGAAGGATATGGATGAAAATTTACTTTTATCATTAATTGAAAACAACGCGAAAATGGAAGTCGTTGATCTTGCGGCCGCCTTAAACGAAACAGAAGAAAATGTTGAAAATAAAATTAAAGATTTAGAGAAAAATAAAACAATCTATGGTTATCATACATTGATCAATTGGGATAAAACAAACCATGATGTATGTACAGCAGTGATTCAAGTTAATGCTAAACCTGAAAGAGATTATGGATATGATCGTATTGCGAAAAAAATCTATAATTTTCCTGAAGTAGATACAATGTATTTATTAGCAGGTAATTATGAATTTTTATTAATTGTTAAAGGAAAGACAATGGTTGAGGTTGCTAAATTCGTTAATAGTCGTTTAGCGGTTATTGAAGGTATTGAAAGAACAGCCACAATGTATGTTTTGAAACAATATAAAAACATGGGTAAACTTGTTGAGGATGATAATAAAGATGCAGCAGAAAGATTATTGGTAACTCCATAATGGATTTTGAAAAAATTGTTAATCCTATTGTAAAAGATATTCCACCTAGTGGAATTCGTAAATTTTTTGATTTAGCTAATCAAATGGAAGGTGTTATTTCTTTAGGGGTAGGGGAACCTGATTTTGCAACCCCTTGGACAATTAGAGAAGCTGCAATCTATTCAATTGAAAAAGGAAAAACATTCTATACTGCAAATCAAGGATTATTAGAATTAAGAAAAGAAATTTGTAAATATCAAAAAAGAAGATTTAATTTAGATTATAAACCAGAACAATGTATTGTTACTGTTGGAGGATCTGAGGGAATTGATTTAGCCTTTAGAACAATTATCAATCCAGGTGATGAAGTCATTTTATTACAACCAAGTTATGTTGCTTATACACCAGGTGTTGCTTTAGCTGGTGGGGTAGTAAGAAACATTACTTTAACAGAAGAAAATGAATTTAAATTAACACCTGAACTTCTAAAAGAAGCTATCAATGAAAAAACAAAAGCAATTCTTTTAAACTATCCAAGTAATCCAACAGGAGGATTCATGACAAGAGAGGATTATGAAAAACTTGTTCCTATCTTTAAAGAATCTGGAATTATGATTATTACAGATGAAATTTATGCAGAACTTTCTTATGAACATAAATTCTGTTCAATTGCTGCATTTGATGAAATCAAAGATCAAGTTATTTTAGTGAGTGGTTTTTCAAAAGCTTATGCAATGACAGGATGGCGTTTAGGATATGTTCTTGCTAATGAATATCTTGTTAAAATGATGAAAAAAATTCATCAATATGTCATCATGTCAGCACCAACATGTGCTCAATATGGAGCCATTGAAGCGATGAGACATTGTGATGAAGAAATTGAAAAAATGCGACAAGCTTATCTTGCAAGAAGAAATTTCTTAGTCAAAACATTTAATGAAATGGGACTTAAAACATTTACACCACAAGGTGCTTTCTATGTTTTCCCATGTATTAAATCAACAGGTCTTACATCAGAACAATTCTGTGAAGAATTATTAAATGATCAGTTAGTAGCCTGCGTACCAGGAAGTGCTTTTGGTGAAGCGGGAGAAGGATATATTCGTGTTTCTTATGCTTATAGTTTAGAAGAACTTAAAGCAGCAACAAAGAAAATTAGAAAATTCTTAGAAAACAGGGGAGTTATTTAACTCCTTTTTTTTGGTTTTAAAATAGATACAAATTAATCATAAAAATCATCATTTCCCTATAATATAGATAAAGAAAAGGGGATGATTTTAATGGTAGTTAAAAGTTATGAACAAATGACAGATGTATCAATTATGGAAGTAAAAACGTATTTATTAATTCATAGTGACGGAATTTATCAACAAGATATTTATGATTTAATGAATACGTGTATTGATGTTTTTCAATTAAAAAGAAAATTAAATAAAAGAAAAGATATTCAATTATGGCTCTTTTCAAATATTAAAAGATATATTGATTGTTGTTTATCTTATAATGAAATGGAATATCATTTAGTCATGATGAATTTATTAATCAATCAACATTTTAAACCATTAGTCGAATATAAATATAATTTATTTTATTATATTTTAGATCATAGTGATTTTAATATAGAAATTTATTGTCTAGTAAGACATTTACTTACATTTAAAATGAATCAACTCAATCAAGTCATTTTAGGTATGACACATTATAAAATGATGAATGATGAACAAACACACTATCAAGCCAGTCTTATTCTTTT
>OCHA01001515.1_pt1 | contig 17188 bp, 9 predicted proteins | sample 1538591 | NCBI WGS metagenome assembly OCHA01 (sample SAMN04571710, study PRJEB22368) | human gut metagenome | biome: human gut; material: stool | host: Homo sapiens | place: Luxembourg | collected 2012-09-06 | reverse complement strand
AAAGCGCAGATAATACTGGATGTCTTATCGAGCATTTTGGCAACGCAGATGCCGTGCCGCAGCCGCCGGAGCGGTGCTTAAGCCGCAAGGCGGGAATTGTGCGGTGTTGCCCTAAATCAGAGGAATCCTGGCTGACGTCTGCTTATCAGCTTCTTACTTTTCCACCTGGAACAAATTCTGCTGACTGGTTGCTTTGGCACCGATGTTGTTATACTCCAAATAGAAGTACCCATGCACCCAGGCATCCAGCTCTGCATTCTCGCCGTAGGTGTGGGTCACGCCGTCCGCGTCCATATAGTCATTGGCGGCTGTCACCACCGGGGCCACCTGCTTGAGTGCCAGCAGGTACTGGTAATACGGGGTCAGCGGCAGCCCGGCATTTTCCACCAGGGTGGGAGCCAGCATGCACATATCCATGCGGTTGTACTCGTCGGTGGCGCTGGTCTGGCCTGCGTTTTCCAGCGGGTAGTTTGCCCAGATCAGGTAGGGCGTGCTGCGCTCCAAAATCTGCAAATTGTTCTCATCGGTAAAGGTATGGTCGGCCACATGATCCACAAAGCTGGGGGCGTGGTCGCCTGCCATGGCAACAATCACCTTGCGGCCGGTCTTTTCGTACTGCTCGGTCAGGTATTCGGTCAGTTCGCCAAAGGCACGGTCGGTCATATAGATGTTGCTCAGGTATTCATCCATGATGGAATCATACTCGCCGTAATCGGTTGCGGCATGCACGATATCCTCCTCCGGGGGGTTCATATCGTAATCGCCGTGGCTCTGGATGGAAACCAGGAACACAAACCGCGGCTGGTCCTCCGGCATTGCTTCATACAAACCTTCCAGGTCGCGGTAGGTGGCGCTGTCGGTCTGGTAGGGGCGGCTGCCATAGGTTTCCTTGGTTGGAAAATCATCCTGGAAGTGGGTCTCGTCAAAGCCCAGCGTCAGCCAGGCAGAATCGCGGCGGTAGTTGGAGTTGGTATAGGGGTGGGCTGCCAGCGTGGCATACCCCAGATCTTTCAGGTTGCTGACCAGGCTGTTTGCCTTGTGCAGGTTCAACCAGTTGAACGGTGTGATGGAGGGCATCAGCATCAGCGAGTTGGAGGAAAGCATCTCGTACTCGCTGGAGTTGGTGCCGCCGCCCACATGCGGGCTGATGGTGTGGCCGTAAATGGAGTTGGGCAGGTTTTTGGTCACCTGCATGATCTCCTGGTCGGCCTGCAGGTCCGTTACCAGGTCAAAGTCATAAAAGCTTTCGGACAGGATCAGGAACACATCGGGGTAGTCCTGCTCGTTTGCCGTTTCGGGGCTGGCCTGATAGTCCTGCGCCATTGCAGCGGCCTCGGTGGCGGCGTCCTCGCTGTAGCCGTCCGGCTGCAGGATGGGGTCCACCATCAGGCTGGCGGCTTCAAGGCTACCCGCCAGGTAGCCGTACTTATAATAGGTTTCCTGCCAGGCCCAGCCGTAAGTGGTGGCGGGCTTGATGGGGTTGGGGCTGAAATACCCCAGATACAGCACCGCAAAAATGCCGCAGGCGCAGGCCAGCGCATGGGCGCCGCGCTGTTTCCAGCTGCGCTTATGCTTGCCGGCCAGTTTGACCTGCACAACGGCAGCCACCAGCACCGGGATGTACAGCAGCGCAATGGTAATAACTGTCTGGGTAATGTGCAGGGTATAACTGCCCATCACCTCTGCCGCGGTGCCCAGGTTCAGGATGTCCTGCGGCATCAGGGCGGAACCATGCAGGTCCCGCGTGTAATAGTTGACCAGCGCCAGCACGGTAAAAATCAGGCCGGAAACGCCGGTTGCAATGCCCCAGCTGCCGCACAGGGCAAACACCACCAGCGTCAGGCAGAACGCCGTCAGCGCATTGAGCGGTGCATATACCGGCCACTGCCCCACCATGTAGTTGGCAGTTACGCCGTCAGAAATTTCTAACTGGTAGCGCGCCACAAAGGCCGCTGCCACAGCCAGCGCAAATGGCAGCACCGTGCCAAGCCAGAAGCGCTTGCTTTTTAATGTTTTTTTGATGTTTTGCATGGGTATCCAGTTCCTTCGCTTTGTTTGTTCATTAAGTTGCGGTCAACATTCCGCGTCAACACACCGAATGTCCGGTATGCCCGCAAAAGGGCATATTAGGTCAGTATATCATATTTTATGCCGGTTGTGAATCACCGTTTTTCGGCCAAATGCTGCCACTTGTTCCAAATCCGGCCCGCCCGCGCAGATTTTGCATTTACCAACCTACGCTTTCATGTTATAATATTAGTTAATCATCATTTTACCCCATAGACGGAGGCTATTCTATGAAAATTCCTGCAAAAGGTTTTACTCACGGCGGCAAGTTCCATGCAGACGATGTGTTTGCCACAGCGCTGCTGATGATTGTGCGGCCGGATATCAAAGTAACCCGCGGTTTTGTTGTGCCGGATGGTTTTGACGGCATTGTGTACGATGTGGGCTGCGGTATGTTTGACCACCACCAGGAACCGCGCGAAAGCCGCCCCAACGGCGTGCCCTATGCGGCCTTTGGCCTGCTGTGGCGCGTGTTGGGTGCCCAGCTGGTGGGTGCCCACCAGGCCCGCCTGCTGGATGAAAATTTTGTTCAGCCCCTGGACTTGAACGATAACACCGGCGAACAGAACTCCCTGGCCGATGCCATCGGCAGCTTTAACCCCGTGTGGGATTCCGGCGAAGATTCCGATGCCTGCTTCTGGCGCGCCGTGCCCTTTGCCAAGCAGGTGCTGGAAAACGAGATTGCCGCAGCCAACGCCGTGAACCGCGCGGACGAGACCGTCCAGAACGCCTACAAGAACTCCAAGGACGGCATTGTGGTCCTGCCGGACTACATGCCCTGGAAAAACGGCCTGTACAAAACCGATGCCCTGTTTGTTGTCTACCCCAGCCAGCGCGGCGGCTACAGCGCCCAGTGCGTGACCGATTACAAGACCCGCCGCAGCAAGGTGCCGTTCCCGCCCGCATGGGGCGGCCAGCCGGAGGAGATCCTGCGCGAAAAGAGCGGCCTGGCTCTCAAGTTCTGCCACCCCAGCCGTTTCCTTGTCACCGCGGAAACCAAAGAGGATGCCATTGAGGCATGCCGCCGTGCCCTGCGCGCCGCCGGAAGGCCGGTGAGCGCACAGTGAGCGCCGAAACTCTAGAGCAGTTTGGTCCCCGCCCCAGCACCGCGGCGGACTGCCAGCCAGACCCGGCTTCCGCCTGGGTCTACATGGTGCGCTGCGCGGATGGCAGCCTGTATTCCGGCTGGACCAATGACCTTGCCCGCCGCCTGCGCGCCCACAAGGGCGGCAAGGCCGGTGCCAAGTATACCCACGCCAAAGGTGCCGTTAAGCTGACCTATGCCGAGCGCTGCACCGATAAAAGTGCCGCCCTGAAGCGGGAAGCCGCCCTGAAAAAGCTGCCAAAACCCGAAAAGGAAGCCCTTGCCGCCCAATGGACCGCTGAAAATACCATCACCCTGCGGGATGCCGCGCCGGAGGATGCCGCCGCTGTGGCGGAGCTGTACAACTGGTATGTCACCCACTCCACGGCCACTTTCCAGTATGACCTGTGTACCGAGGAATTCCAGCGCGAAAATATCGCCTATGTGCAGCAGCGCGCGCCGTTCCTGGTTGCCGTCAATGCGGCGGGCAAGCTGTGCGGCTTTGCCTGCGCCCACCCCTGGCACAGCCGCACAGCTTATGCGTGGGATGTGGAGCTAACCGTTTACTGCGCCCACGACTGTGTGGGCCAGGGGGTTGGCGGGCGGCTGTACAAAGCCCTGCTGGACGGCGTGCGCCAGCGCGGCTACTGCAACGCCGTTGCCCTTGTGACCGGCCAGAACAAAGAGAGCTGCGCGTTCCATAAGGCGCTCGGCTTCAAAAAAATCGGCGTGGAACCCCGCACTGGGTACAAGTTCGGCCAATGGCTGGACCTTGCCTATTGGTGGATGGACCTGCGCCCCGGCCAGGAGCCTCCGGAGCCGGTGCGCCTGGGGCGATAAAACTGCATAACACAAAATTAAGCGGGGCACTGCTGATTGGCAGCGCCCCGCTTTTGTTATAAAGATTTGTAGAGGACGATGCCTGCATCGTCCCGCATACTGAGCTGCAACCATGGTATCCTGTCATCAACATCCTATCTCCCCGCCGCGCGTTTTTGTTTTCCACAAGAAGCCCCTCTGTTTGTGGAAAACCGTTCAGATTCTTTTCACTTTTTCCCTGTCGTTACGCGGTCTGCATTCCTGTTTTTGCCCACAAACTGCCCTTGTTCACGCAAAGTTTACCGGAATTTCCAGCTATTTCATGCCTTGTTCATCCGCAGTTCATTTTTATTCTTCATGATAGAATCTATCGGGGGCCCCTATTACCGCCCCCAACTGGAGGAATTGTTATGCACGAAACCCAACAGCCGCGCGACCCCAAAAAGACGACCGGCATTGTATATGCCGTGATCCTTGTGGTGTTGCTGCTGCTCAATTTCTGGGCCTTCCCCGCCATGATGAAAGGCCAAGTCAAACAGGTCGATTACGGCACCTTCCTGAACATGCTCGAAGGCGGCGAACTGAGCACCGTTGAAATTCAGGATCAGCAGATCTATTTTGTGGACAAAAACGATACCACCTACTGCACCAACTCCATTGCGCAGGACCTGCAGCTGGTCAACCGGTTGGAAAGCGCCGGCGTTTCCTTTGGCAAGGTGTACAACCAGACCACCTGGGTGGATACCCTGCTGGGCTGGGTCATCTCGCTGCTGCCCATGATCATCCTGATCGTCTGGTTCAACCGCATGATGCGCAAGCGGGTCGGTGAAATGACCGGCGGCGCCAACAGCATGATTTTTGGCGGCGGCAAATCCGGTGCCAAACAGTATGTCGTTGAGGATGGCAAGTCCATCAAATTTGCCGATGTTGCCGGTGAGGACGAAGCCAAAGAGAGCCTGCAGGAAATCGTTGACTTCCTGCATAACCCCAAGCGTTACGAGGATATCGGTGCCAAAATGCCCAAGGGCGTTCTGCTTGTCGGCCCCCCGGGCACCGGTAAAACCCTGCTGGCCCGCGCTGTTGCCGGCGAAGCCGGTGTTCCCTTCTTCTCCATTGCGGGTTCTGAATTTGTCGAGATGTTCGTCGGCATGGGCGCTTCCAAGGTGCGTGACCTCTTCAAACAGGCCAACGAAAAAGCCCCCTGCATTATCTTTATTGATGAGATCGATACCATCGGCAAAAAGCGTGACGGTGCTTCCGGTATGGGCGGCAACGATGAACGCGAGCAGACCCTGAACCAGCTGCTGACCGAAATGGACGGGTTTGACGCCGCCAAGGGTGTTATCATTCTGGCCGCCACCAACCGTCCTGAATCCCTTGACCCCGCTTTGACCCGCCCCGGCCGTTTTGACCGTCGTGTGCCCGTGGAGCTGCCCGACCTGAAAGGCCGCGAAAGCATCCTGCGTCTGCACGCTCAAAAGGTCAAAATCGGCCCCGACTGTGACTTTGCCGTGGTTGCCCGCATGACTCCCGGTGCTTCCGGTGCCGAGCTGGCCAATATCATCAACGAAGCCGCCCTGGGCGCTGTGCGCCACCACCGCATGGCCGTTACCCAGTACGACCTGCAGGAAGCCGTGGATACCATCCTGGCCGGTGCCCAGAAAAAGAATAAGATCCTGAGCGACAAAGAAAAGTGCATCGTGGCCTACCACGAAGTCGGCCATGCCATGGTTGCCGCCCTGCAGAGCCATTCCGCCCCCGTGCAGAAAATCACCATTGTGCCGCGCACTTCCGGCGCGCTGGGTTTCACCATGCAGGTAGAGGACGGCGACCACACCCTGATGACCAAGGAAGAGATCCTGGCCAAAATTGCCACCATGACCGGTGGCCGTGCCGCCGAAGAAGTGGTGTTCAACTCCATCACCACCGGCGCATCCAACGATATCGAGCAGGCCACCAAGATGGCCCGCGCCATGATTACCCGCTACGGCATGACCGACGACTTTGACATGGTTGCCCTGGAAACCGTGAACAACGCCTACCTGGGCGGCGATGCCAGCCTGGCCTGCAGTGAGCGCACAGCCGCCACAGTGGACGATAAGGTCGTGGAAGTCGTCAAGCAGCAGCATGAAAAAGCCAAACAGATGCTGATTGAAAACCGCGGCAAGCTGGACGAGATCGCCAAGTACCTGTACGAGAAAGAAACCATCACCGGCGAAGAGTTCATGCGCATCCTGACCGCTGTTCCCCAGCTGCCCACCGGTGCCGTGGAACAGTAAAGGCAACACCGCACAATTCCCGCCTGACGGCTTAAGCACCGCTCCGGCGGCTGCGGCACGCCGTATCGGCACTTAGAATTGTGCGGTATTGCCTAAAATCTCCGCTCTGCGCGTTTTCTTTGTAAAATAACGGTGCCCCCGCCCTATGCAGTTCATTTACCGCACGGGCGGGGGCGTTTTGTTGTAATTCCGTAGGGGCGCACACCATGCACCCATCCGTTTTATATCATCACACTACAGCGCTTTCTCACAAAGCACACCATGTAATAGCGCCATTTTATGGCCAGCCGTTACCCATTTGTAGGGGCCGCTGCTCACCTCTTTCCGAAAAACGCAATAAAAATGCTGTCTTTCTCCACATCAGGGAAAGGCAGCATTCTTCTATATCCGTTCAGATCTTCGCCGTTGCTGGCAATCACATTTTTATACCATCCAAAGGACTTTTTTCTGTACCGTGCCGCCGCCCTGTTCGAGTACCGGGAAAAGCACCAGTGATCCTGCCGGGCTTTATTTTGCCTGTGTGCCCTCTGGGAAGATGATCTTGTTCACAAAGAAGAAGATCACCATGGAAATGCCGCCATTGAGCACGGTGGTGCCAATGTTGTAGATGAAATCCGGCACCAGCAGGCCCGCAACCGCCACCCACACGCAGTTGATGGAGTTGACGATGCAGGTGATCAAGCAGAACGCCACCACATACCAGGCGATCTGCTTGACCAGGTTGCCCTTGCTGCGGAACACAAAGTTGCGCTGGATGGGAAAGTTTATGCATTCTCCCACCACCATGGCAACCATGTAGGCGCAAAAGTACGGCAGACCGCCATGGGCGGAATCATACCCCAGGATGTTCCACTGGAAAGTTTCGCCAAACAGCGTGACCGGGATGCCCGGCCAGCCAAAATCCACCACCGGCAGGCTGCTGAACGCCGCCGGCAAAAATTGCAGCAGCAGATATTTGAACACCGTAACCAGGTTGGATACGATCACAAACAGTCCGCCTTCGCGCACCCACTTGGCTGCGGCGGGGTGTTTTGCCGCAAAATTATTCCATAGCTGCATAAATAGCCCCTCTCTTTCCTCAGCTGTTGCGCAGGCGCTGTTCCAGCTGTGCGTTCAGCACCAGGTTTTTCACGGCTTCTATGATCACCCGCACAAGGCCGATGATCCAGAATCCCTGTAATTCCATCACAATGCCATCCACCATGCCCATGCTGATGGCACCGCTGGTCATTTTGGCCAGGGCACGCAGCGGCATGTTGTACTGGAACAGCACATTCAGGTCCGGCTTGCCGCGCTTGTAGCTGGCGTTCAGCAATGCGGTAAGCACCAGCCAGATCAGCCAGCCCAGCGGGCTGCGGCTGTGGTTCAGCTCGCCCAGGGTCATGTTGCGGTCAATTTTAACTTTTCCCTGCTGCACCGGGCGGCCCAGCAGGGTGGCCCATTCGTCATCCGGCACGCTCTGCACCTTGCCGCTGGTATAGTGCGGCAGATGCTTGCCCGCATAGGGGTTGGGTGCGCCGGTACCGGCCACTTCCACCACGGCGGTCAGGCGGATGTCCGCACTGGACGCGCCGACCCGCAGCTCATAGCTGCCGCCTTCCACTTCCCAGCTGTCGGTCTTGGTGTTCCAGTAGCGGAATGCCTTGTCGTCCAGCGGGATGGTCACGGTCTTGCTTTCGCCGGGCTGCAGCTGCACCTTGGCAAAGCCTTTCAGCTCCTGTGCGGGGCGGAACACTTCTGCCCCGGGTTTTGCCGCATACAGCTGCACGATCTCTGCTCCGGCGCGCTTGCCGGTGTTGGTTACGGTCAGGGTCACGCCATTGGACGCGGCCTGCAAATTGCTGTAGGCAAAGCTGGTGTAGCTTAACCCATAGCCAAAGGGGAATGCCACCGGCACACCGGCGGTCTGGTAATAGCGGTAGCCGACATACAGCCCCTCGCGGTACTGCACCATGCGGCCCGGCCCGGCAAAGTTATCCTTGGCGGGGGTATCCACATAGGCGTTGACCCAGGTTTCGGCCAGCTTGCCGCTGGGGTTCACTTTGCCGGTCAGCACATCCAGCATGGCGCCCGCCCCCGCCTGGCCGCCCAGCGCACCATACACCAGGGTACGGCAGTGTTTGAGCCACGGGGTTTCCAGCGAAGCCCCTGCGCTGAGCACCACAACGGTGTTGGGGTTGGCCTGCTGCACGGCCTTTAACAGTTCGATCTGGTTGTCCGCAAGGCGCATATCGCCGCGGTCCAGACCCTCACTTTCCTTGATTTCATCCAGCCCCAGGCAGAGCAGCACCACTTCGGCCTTTTGGGCCAGGGCTACAGCCTCGGCCTGTTTGGCGGCATCCGGTTTGCCCTGGCGGTCAAAGCCGGGGGCAAAGCCCACGCTGGCCAGGCCGCTCTCTTTCAGGCAGTCCAAAAAGGTATCCACCTTGATGGAGTTGACCGCGCTGGAGCCAGCGCCCTGGTACCGCGGCGTCTGGGCAAAGTCGCCGATCACGGCAACCTCGGTGCCCTCTTCCAGCGGCAGCAGGTCGTTCTCGTTTTTCAGCAGCACAATGCTTTCGGCTGCGGCGCGGCGGGCCAGCGCGTGGTGGGCATCCGCATCAAAGGTGCGGCTGTGGGACTGCACGGCGGCATGGGTATCAAACACCAGCGTCAGCAGCTCGTCCAGCCGGGCGTCCACATCCGCTTCGGTAATTTTGCCGCTCTGCACAGCCTGCATCAGCTCGCGCACGGCGTCCCCGCCGGGGGCGGGCATTTCCAGCGTGGAGCCGTTCTGCACGCCCAGGGCATGGTCATTGCTGCCGCCCCAGTCCGTTACCACAGCGCCGTCAAAGCCCCACTCCCCGCGCAGGATGTCCATTAACAGGTGGCGGTTCTCGTTGGCATAAGTGCCGTTGATGAGGTTATAGCTGCTCATGATGGTCTTGGGCTTTGCTTCCTTGACCACGATCTCGAACCCGGTCAGGTACAGCTCCCGCAGGGTGCGTTCATCCACCACGGAATCCGACGCCATGCGGCGCAGCTCCTGGCTGTTGACGGCAAAGTGCTTGGGGCAGGCGGAGATGCCGTTGGACTGGATGCCCCGCACATAGCCCGCTGCCATTTTGCCAGAAAGATACGGATCCTCGGAGAAATACTCAAAGTTGCGGCCGCAGAGGGGGCTGCGCTTGGTATTCAGGCCTGGCCCCAGCAGCACGGCAACTTCCTGTGCGGCGGCTTCTTCGCCCATTGCCTGGCCGATTTGTTCGCCCAGGGCAGGGTCCCAGCTGCACGCCACAGTGGCCGCCGTGGGGAAGCAGGTGGCCGGAACACTGGGGTTCAGCCCCAGGTGGTCCGCCGCGCCCGCCTGCTTGCGCACGCCGTTCGGACCATCAGAAAGGGTGATGGACGGGATATTATTTTTCGGCAGTGCACGGGTTCCAAAGGTAGTAGCGCCCGAAAGCAGCGCACATTTTTGTTCAAGCGTCAAAGCTTGCAGTTGTTTCTTTTGCATAAGGTGGTTCCTTTTCTTAAAAACAGCCTTGCGGCCCACCGCACAACCGCGCAAAGTCGGCGGCGATGGACCGCAGGGCAGCTGCACAGCTTACAAATTACACTTTACTGTGCCTTTTTCTTCTTGTAGCTTTTGAAAGTGAGAACTTCCAGCACGACCAGCAGTACAGCCAGCAGCACGTTGACCACGATCATAGCGGTACGCCAGATGGGGGTGGAAACAGTGTTGGCGGGGTCGTAAACGCGGGAGTTGACCACGGTGTACATGATGTTCTTGCAGGCCTGACGCATAGCCTTAACGCTGGTAGCACTGGTGGTATCGGTCAGGTGGTTGGTGGCAACATCGTAGTTCTTCAGCATCAGGTCGCAGCCGTTGCGGATGGCAATATCTGAATCCATGTAGTCAGTGAAGTGGAAGCCGTCGGTGATGACCATACCGCGGAAGCCCCACTCGCCGCGCAGCACGCCGTTCAGCAGTGCATTGCAGGCACCGGCCCACTGGTTGCCAATATAGTTCCAGCTGGACATGACGGCCTTGCAGCCGCCCACCTTGGCGCTGATCTCGAAGGGACGCAGGTAGATCTCGCGGATAGCCTGCTCGTCAGCCCAGGTGCAGAGCAGCTTGCTCTGGTTGATCTGCTGGTCGTTCAGGGCAAAGTGCTTCATGTAAGCGTAGACGCCGTAGCTCTGGGCACCGGCAATGGAGCTGGCACCGATGTAACCGGCGAGGACGCTGTCCTCAGAGTAATATTCGAAGTTACGGCCGTCAAAGGCGGAACGGTGGCCGTTCATGGCGGGGGCGTACCAGCCGGTGACGTTCATCTCGCTGGCCATGCGGCCGATGCTCTCGCCGTAGCGGCGGGCCAGGTCGGTGTTGAAGGTGGAAGCGATGATGATCTCGGACGGGAAGCCAATGGAAGAAACGCCGGTAAAGTTGTTGTTGATGGCAGCGGGTCCGTCGCAGTCGATGGTCGCGTACTTGTCAACGCTGGCCTCGGCCTTGGTCTGGTAGCCGCCCAGTGCGATCAGGTCGTCCATCTCGGTGACGGTCATCTGGTCGAGCAGGGTATCCCAACGCTCGTCGTCGTAGTCAGCACCGCGCAGGTCAGCCAGCTTCAGGCCGTTGTTGGCACCGGTAACGGGCATCTCATCGTTGGGGTCGTTGAAGTCCTCAGGGGTCCAGTTGTGGTCGTTGTACAGGGTGCTCATGCTTTCCTCAGACATGGTGTAGTCAGAGGGAGCAGCAACAGCTTCGGCATAGTTGGCGAAGTGATCAGCACGGGACAGGGTGACGAGCTTGTCGTCAGCGAAGTCGAACTTGGTGGTAGCAGCCTCGGCGTCGGTGCTGCGGGGGTTGGACTCGTCATAGACGATGGTAGAAGCGACGTTGTAGGTCTTGGAATCCAGCACCGTGTGGGAATCCTCGTTGATGCTGATGATATAGTCGCCCTCTTCCAGCACATAGCAGCCCTTGTCCTTACTGTCAAAGCTGGCCATGTCCTCGGTGTTGAAAGTCAGGGTCAAGGTCTGGGAAGCGCCCGGCTCAATGGAGTCGGTCTTGCCGAAGGTGACGAGGTTGGCGGAAGCCTTCTCAATGCCGCCATCGGTGTACGGCGGGTTGAAGTAGACCTGCACGGCGTCCTTACCGGCCACACTGCCGGTGTTGGTGACGGTGACATCCAGGGTGATGGTGCCGTCAGCCTCGGTCATGGAGTCGATTTTCTGGGTAAAGGTGGTGTAGGACAGGCCGTGGCCGAAGGGATACTGCACGGTCTTGTCATAGTCGATCAGGCCCTCGGCGGCGGCAGTCTCGTAGAACTTGTAGCCGACGTAGATGCCCTCAACATAGTTGACGAAGTGCGGGGGAACCAGCGTTGCATCACCGCCAAACAGGCTGGCAGCGGTGTAACCAACGGAATCCGCATTGGTGTAGGCGAAAGCGCCGATGTTGTTGAAGTACGGTGCAGCGGTCAGGTCGTAGACGAAAGTGTCGGCAGAGTGGCCGGAGGGGTTGACCTCACCGGCAACAATCTCGCCCAGGGCGTTGAAGCCGGTCTGGCCGGTGCCGGGGCACCAGATAACGCTCTTGATCTGGGGGTGCTCATCGACGAAGCCCATTTCCAAAGTATTGGCACCATTGTAAACCAGCACAACATTAGCAAAGTTTTTGGTGACCATATCAATCATGTTCTTTTCTGTTTTGGTCAGAGAAAGATAATGCTGGCCGGGTTCGAAATCATTATACTCGGTAGAGTTTTCAGTGTAGTTGAGTCCATCCATGTTAGTGGGCAGGTCAGCCATTTCGCCACCAACGCGGCTGATGACGACCATCGCAGTGTCAGAGAAAGACTTGGCGTTGTCGATCAGCTCCTGGGTGTAGCTGGCGGCGGTGGGCTCGGGCAGGGTCCAGTTATGGTTGCTGTAACCCAGCGCCGGGCGCTCGGCGCAGTAAGCGGTGTAGAAATCGCTCAGCTCGGTGTTGGTGTTGATGCCCGCGTTGTGCAGGCCATCCAGCAGGCTGACGGTGGGACGGTCGGCAGAGATCGCGCCGGCGCCGGTGCCGCCGTAGACAGGGCCGACAGAAGCCCAGCCAAAGACGTTCAGGTTGCTGCCGGAAGCGAGGGGCAGTTCGTTGTCATCGTTCTGCAGCAGGACGATGCCTTCCTCGGCAATCTCGGTGCACAGGGCGTTGGCCTCTGCACCAGATTCTTCGGTGATAGTGCCGTTGCCGGTGACCAGGTCGAGCATGGTGCTCATGGGGCCAAAGGCAACCAGGTTGAGCATGATGCCGAAAGCCAGCAGCACGGCCAGGCCGGACTGGGCGCGCACCATGAATTTGGTGGGCTTGGCCAGTTTCTTGTTGACCGCCATAGCGATCAGTACGATAATGGCGGCGGCAACCACAACGCCAAAGAAGATGAGCTGCGGGATGCAGTTATTGACCACATCGGCAACGTCGTCCAGGTTGACGCCCATATTTGCCAGGGTAAGAAGCAGGGTGTTCATTGTTTTCCTCCTTTTATTGTGCCGCCCTCCGGATGGCAGCTGACGGGATTTCCGCTTTCATTGATGATATTGTACCAAAACAATTTTCTTTCGGCTCATTTTTTGCACAAACTGTTGTTTCCGTTGCATGTTTTGCAAAAGTTTCAAAAACATTTCATTTTTTGTTGTGCATCTCTCACAAAGCATCTCGACCCTGTTTTGTGCACCCCGCCCAAACACCAAAAATGGCCGGGTGCCTTATCCTAGACCCCCAGCCATCCATTCAGCTTTTCTGCGGCAGCAGCACCCGCAGCGTAAACCACTCATTCTCCCAGTGCAGCGTCATAGTTCCGCCGCGCTTTTCGGCTGCGGCGCGCACACCGCGCAGGTCGCTGCCGCCATGGGTGTTGCGGCGCGGCAGGCCGTCCGCGCCCAGCTCCACTTCCTGCGCGCAGTAGTTTTCAAACCGCAGCATCACAAAGCCGTTCTGGGCGTACACCGCCACCCGGATCAGCCGCTTTTCGTGGTCGGGCTCGGTCTCTACGCTCTCGGTCGCATTGTCCAGCGCCGTACCCACAATCGTGCAGATTTCCCCTGTCTCCAAAAAATCCAGCAAATGCCCGTCCGCCACGCAGGTCATCGTGATGTGGTGCTGCTGGCAGTACAGGCTTTTGGCCGTCAGCAGGGTGTCCAGCACCGGGTTGCCGGTCTTGTTCTCCGCCTCGTACTGGCGGATGCCGCTTTCCATGGCCGCCAGCGCCACATCCTGCTTGGCGTGGTCCCGCTCCGCCCGGATGGCCGCAATCTGCATTTTCAGCTCGTGGTAGCGCCGGTTGATCAGGCGGATGTTCTCCTTGCTCTGCTTGTACTGCTCGTACTGGCGGTGCAAAACACCGTCCAGCTCCGCCAGCTCGCTGTGCAGGGCGGCTTCGCGCAGCTGCTCGTGCTGCACCGTCAAAATCAGCACCCCGGCCAGGTCCACCAGCGTGCGGATGTAAAACATGTTCATGTTGGCTTCGCTGCCGTTGGCAAAGCTCAAATTGCTCACGGCAAATGCGGTCAGCGCCATGACCACCGCCACAAAAGTTCCTGCGGGCGTTATTTTCAGCTTCCCGGCCGGGCCGGGGCGGCGGTTCTCCACAAAAAGCATGGCGGTAAAAATGCCGCCGTACACCACCGCCAACAGCAGCAGCGAAAGCGGCTCCGCCCCGCCGCGCTGCGGCCACAGCACGCAATGCAGCTGCCATTCCACGCTGGCCGCCAGCTCCGCCAAAATAAAGGCCCGCGCGCACACATAACCCGCTTCCAGCAGCGTAATGCTGCGCGTGACCCACAAAAACAGCAGCATGGAAAGAATCGCCATTGCCATGCAGGGGATCCACCACGCCAGCGGAACTTCCCCCGTGGCCTGCAAAAACGCCCCCAGCAGCACCGCCCAACCGGCTTCCACGCCCCAGATCACGCGCTGGTCCATCCGCGGCGGCAGCCTGTGCGCATACAACAGCGCCGCCAGCACTTCCGCCAAAGCGGTGTACAGGCGGGGAATATCCGGCAATGTCGTCACTGTCCCGCACCCCCAATATAATCCGCCAGCTCCGCCATAAACGCCTTGCGCCGCGGGCGGCTGATCTGCAGCGCATACGGGCCAACCTGCACCATATCCTGCTGCACGCCGGAAACCTGCGCCAGATTGACCAGATACCCGCTGTTGCACCGTGCAAACGCCCGGCCCACCAGCTTTTCCTCATAGTTTTTCAGGGTGCCCGGCACTATAAAATCTTCTTTTTCGGTGTAAAAATGCACCTTGTGGCCTTCGCTTTCCAGGTAATAGATTTCCGCCGCGTCCAGCCGCCGCATGCCGCCGTCCACCACCACAGCCAGATAATGCCGCTCCCGCTTTTCCAGCTGCCCCAGCGCCTTTTGCAGCTGCTGCGAAAACGCAAAGTAGGGCACCGGTTTCAGCACATAATCCAGCGCCCCAACGGCATATCCGCGGATGGCATACTGCGCCATGTTGGTAATGAACACGATCAGCACCCCGCCGTCCCGCTCCCGAATGCGGCGGGCGGTCTCCATGCCGTCCAGGTGCTTCATCTCCACATCCAGAAAGATGATGTCGAACTGCGGGCGGTAATCTTCCAGAATCTCCATCCCATCCGCAAACTCCGTTACCTCAAACGGCGTGCCGTACTGCCGGGTGTACCGCTGCACATACCCCGCCAGCTGTTCCCGCACCGCCGCCTCGTCCTCCACAATCGCAATCCGGGTCATCTGCTGCTCCCCTTTCTCAACACCACACTGCGGCCCCGCACAGTCCACATCTGGTGTGGTTTCTTAAAGTGTATCTGAAAACAAAGAAAATGACGGATATTTCACAAGCGCAAGGCGGATTTAAGGCAAAGAGCCGCGGGAATCCTTTGTGGATTCCAAGGCTTTTTAACGCAAAATCCCGCTGCGTTTGTAGAAATAGACGATATTTTCGACTTTTCAGCTGCACCATCGATTGTTTTTAGTATAGCACATACAACCATACACAGCAAATGCGGAGTGAAGCAGTTTGTTTGCCCTCAAAGCGTTTTGTCGGTCGGGGCTGCCAGACCAGGCCAGCCCTGGCATGCCACAAATATACAGGTTCGTTGCGAATGCAGATGTGGCGTTAAACGGAACAAAGCACACCCTCCATGATTACAGTCCCGAGATAAACAAAAATCTTATCATCCATTGCTATCAGCCCGAACCCGGCTATTGTGCCTGTGTGCTGCAAGTGACGGAGCAATAAATCAGCGGGAAAAGCATCACGGAAATCGATGCGCATCTTGAAACCACTGCCCTGCCGGAAAAGCTTCCTGTACCTTGCTGTTTGTGCGCTCCGCCTCCTTTCTGCCGTCGTTGACTATTTCTGCCTTTAGTATATAGATCAACAAAAAAACGCCCTACACTTTCGTGTAAGGCATTCTTTGGTGCACCATCAGTGGGCGCGTTAAGAATTCAGTCCTGCGGACTGAATTTAGCGACCAGTCCCCGCGAGACGAACACGAGCGCTTGCGCGAAGTGTGAGTCCGTCCCGGAGGGAATGGTGCAACAAAAAAGCCGCAACATTCGTTGCGGCTTTTCTTGGTGCACCATTCCCATTCAAAAACGAACTAAGTACTTCCTCTAAAGATACCGGGCGTCCGCCCTCCTGGTAATTGAAATTCACCACGATGCGGTCATCGAACAGATAAATAGAGTTGACAAAGCAATCTATGACCTTTTCCTGAAAGGCGATATCCGCCGGGTCGCCGTGGCGGAACTGATCGAACCAGAATAGAATCTGTTCCCGGGTGATGGGCGGCTTTTCGATCCGCTCCTGCAGGATGCCGGTTTCCAGCGCTTCACGCTGCTGTTCCAGCTCCTCCATCCGCGCCTTGGTGGCGGGCGTCAGGATGCCCTGCTCGATGGCCGCCACCAGATTGTCTATGCGGCGCTTCACCTCTTTTAGCTCCGCCTGCAAAACCGGCAGGCGGGTGTTTTCCTTGCTCTGGTATTCCAGCAGCTTGTCCGCCAGCAGGTCGATGACCCGGTCATTCAGCACCTTCTCCAGCGCCGTCTGCACCACAAACTGTTCCAGCGGTTCCTTGCGCACCGGCTTCAGGCTGCAAACCTCCTTGCCGCTGCGTTTTCGGGTGCCGCACTTATAGTAACAGTGCACCGTGCCCGTATGGCTTCTACCGCTCTCCCCCGCCATCATGGTGCCGCACTTGCCACAGAACAGCTTGGTAGTCAACAGATAGTGGACATCGGCCTTGTTGTGGGCCGGTGCCTGGCGGTGAATCTCGCACCGGCGCTGGACCGCATCGAAGCAATCCGGGTCGATGATGGCCGGGATTGCGTGCGGGATGACGGTATCCTTATAACGGTATTCGCCCAGATACCGGCGGTTCTTGAGCAGTGTCTGGAAGCTGTTCTTGGTGAACGGGTTGCCCTGGCTGTTGCGGATGCCCCGGGCGTTCAGCAATTCGATGATGCTGCGGATGCTCTCTCCTGCTGCATACCGCTGGAACGCTTCCTGCACCACCGGTGCGGTGGCCGGGTCGATCTGGTAGTGATGCTCACTGTCGATGCGGTACCCCAGCGGCACCGGGCCGCCGTTGAACTTGGCCTTGAGGGCATTCTCCTTGTGGCCGCGGCTGACCTTCTCAGCCAGCTCCGCCGAATAGTACTCGGCCATGCCTTCCAGCAGACTTTCCAGCATGATGCCCTCCGGCGTGTTGGAGATGGGTTCTGTTACCGACACCACATGGACCCGGTTGTTTTTGAGGATGCGCTTATAGTGGGCTGAGTCGTACCGGTTGCGGGAAAAGCGGTCCAGCTTCCACACAAGCACCGCCTCAAAGGTATGGGTGGCGCTGTCGTGGATCATCTGCTGGAACTGCGGGCGGCTGTCGGTCTTGGCGGACAGTGCCCTATCAATGTAGGTCCG
>OCHA01001512.1_pt1 | contig 17207 bp, 16 predicted proteins | sample 1538591 | NCBI WGS metagenome assembly OCHA01 (sample SAMN04571710, study PRJEB22368) | human gut metagenome | biome: human gut; material: stool | host: Homo sapiens | place: Luxembourg | collected 2012-09-06 | reverse complement strand
CTCTTCCGATCTGATGGCAGGCAAATAAGATCGGACTGATTAATTTCTGGTATTATGATGAACAGGAATTCCCGTTTGTAAAAGGAAGGATACTTCTTCGTGGATCGAATGGATCGGGAAAATCCGTAACCATGCAGAGCGTGGTACCGCTTCTTCTGGATGGCAATATGAGCCCGGAACGACTGGATCCATTTGGATCCAGAGACCGCAAGATGAGCAGTTACCTTCTGGAAGAAGATGACGGACGCGAGGAGCGGACCGGTTATCTCTATCTGGAATTCAAAAGGCAAGACACTGACACATATCTGACGATAGGAATGGGAATCCGTGCAAGGAGAGGAAAGAATCTGGACAAGTGGTATTTTAGTCTGACGGACGGAAGACGGGTAGGCAAAGATTTTTATTTATATAAGGACACGGGAGAAAAGGTTACACTTTCCAAAAAAGAACTGGAGAACAGGATTGGGACAGGAGGCCGTGTTATTGACAGACAGGCCGATTATATGGAATATGTGAACCGTCAGATCTTCGGATTCGAGACGGTAGAAGAATATAAAGAAATGGTTGATCTTCTGATCCAGCTTCGAACACCAAAGCTTTCCAAGGATTTCAAACCATCCGTGATCAATGATATTCTGAGTGATTCACTTCAGCCATTATCGGATGATGACCTGCGACCGATGTCGGAGGCAATTGAAAATATGGATACCATGAACATGAATCTGAAGAACAGAAAAGAAGCAAAACAGGCAGCAGAGAAGATTCAGGCAGTATTTTCAAAATATAATCAGAAATTATTATATGAAAAAGCAGACCGGTATGAACAGGGAGAAATCAAATTAGAAAATGCAAAGACACAGCAGAAAGAGCAGGAGAAGAAATTATCCGAGTGCAGACAGAATATCGAGAAACTGCAGGCAGAACATCAGGAACTGGATGCAAAACATGCATCTATGGAAAAAGAACGGGAATCCCTGAATAAAAGTGATGCCGTAGCATTAAAACGAAGAGAAGCAGAACTCACCACAGAATTAGAAGGACAGCAGAAAAATCTAAGAGAAAAACAGCATTTTCTTGAACTGAAACAGGATCAGTATCAGGATGCACAGAATCAGATCAAAGCAGAAGAAGATCGGAAGTATGAGAAAGAAAAAGAACTGAAAGAACTCATAGAAGAGATGCAGGACGAGGCAGATACCATGGCCTTCGAAGAACATGCATTTATGAAAGAAGAACTGGAAAAGCATCCGGAAGAATCATATAAGTTCGAATTACATCAGCAGCAATTTGATCATACGAAAGAAAAAATCAATGAAGGAACGGAAATCCTTGCAGAGACGGACCGTCTGGAAAGACAGAAAGACGACCTGATCAAAGAAAGAGAAAAAAAGATCCGTGAACTGGATACGCTTCAGAGAAAAGTATCAGAACTGGAGGCTGTGTTTGTACAGACACAGAATGAATGGAAAGAAGCTCTGTATCAGTGGAATGGTGCGAATCGGGAACTGGTACTGGAAAAAGAATTACTAAGAGAATTAAGTACATTTGCAGAGTCTTATGAGGAGACATCTGATTTTGCAGAGGTTCGTCAGAAGATTGCAGATGTGTGGATCGGGAAAAATGCGGATGTTGAATCTGGGATTTCTGCGAACAGGGCAGAGAAAGAAACAGCAGAAAAAGAACTAGAAGAAGTAAAAGCAGAACTGACGGAATGGGAGAATCAGAAAGAACCACAGCCGGAGCGCTCGGAAGCGGTCATCCGCAACCGTCAGAGATTGGATGCACTTGGAATTCCGTACCAGGAGTTCTATAAGGTTATAGAGTTTGGAAACAATCTGAAAGAAGAAGAGTGTAACCATCTGGAAGAATCATTATTGAAAATGGGACTTCTGGATGCGCTGGTGATTGATGAACAATACAAAGAGCAGGTTCTGCATTTGGAACAGGGATGTGAAGATCATTATCTGTTTAGCTGCAAAAATGTTCAGAAAGAGTTGCAACCAGGAAAGAGTCTGTTAGACGTACTGGAACTGAACGAAGAAGTCAATGACATTTTCTCCAATCAGCGGCTGACAGGAATTCTTGGAAGTATTGCATATGATAACGAAAGTATGATTACGGTTGCAGAAGACGGTACCTACCGGATGGGAGTACTTGCAGGAACAGTAACCGGAGAATATGAGGCCGGATTCCTTGGGACAAAGGCCCGTGAAAGACACAGACAGGCAAAGATGGAAGCCTGCAGACAGAGAATCGCAGAGCTGGAAGAAGTATTGCAGCAACTGGAAGAAATGTATCGGAAGTTATCCGAAAGAAAAGACATTCTTAAACGGGAATATGAGAATCTTCCAAAAGACACAGACATGAGGGAAGCCCTTCAGATGATGCGCACAGAGGAGCGGGCATGTGAACAGATCAGACGGGAAAGTGATAAATTAGAAGAGCAGATCCGTGAACTGATTGAAATACTGAAAGAGAAGAAAAAGAAAGCACTGGAAATTGCAGATTCTCTGTATCTGACCTGTTCTTATGAGGTATTCAAAGAAGCAAAAAGTGCAGCGGAAGAATATGGAAAGCATCTGATCAGTCTGATTGCAGCGCATGAAATGTTCCTCAGAAGCCTGGAGTATCTGAAAGAGAGGAGAGAACATCTGGAGGATCTGGACGCAGATATGGAACAGATCCGGTATGATCTGTTCGAGATTCAGAAAGAACTCCGGAGAAAGACGGAAGAACAGACATCTATACAGGAACAATTACGTCTGACGGATTATGAAGAAATCAAAGACCGTCTGGATGCATGCATCAAGTGGCTTCAGGAATATCCGGAAAGACTGCGCATATGTGTAAGCAGACAGACGCATGAAGAAGACGAAGTCGGACAGCTGACCCTGCGTCTGGAAGAGGGCCGGAAGAGAATTGAAGAATACGAAAAGAAGACGGCATATTTTTCAGAATGTTATGAGCAGGAGAAGAGTCTGCATTATGTGGAAATACCGGAAGAGATACCGGATGATGCCGGACATGTACGGAGCTATCTGGAGTCTGATGTAAAGGCAATGGATAAAGACAGTGTGATCCGTGATCTGAATAAAGTATATTTTGAAAACAGAGGATTTCTGACCGATTATCATCTGATGCAGAATGAATTATTTGCAGAAACAGAGCAGACAGAATTCCCGGCAAAACGACTGGATATTTCAGCCAGATACCAGGGGGTAAACATAACATTTTCAAGTCTCCTTACACATCTGGAAGAAGACATTGAAGAACTGGAGAATCTGATCAAAGATGGTGACAGGGAACTGTTTGAAGACATTCTTGCCAATACGGTAAGCCGGAAGATCCGTGGAAAGATCAATGCATCCAACACATGGGTACAGAAGATGAATTCCCTGATGAATGGGATGAATACATCCAGTGGTCTGAAACTCAGTCTCAGATGGAGAAGTAAGACGGCAGAACAGGAAGACCAACTGGATACAAAAGAACTGGTGGACTTGTTAAAGAAAGATTATCGTCTGATGAGCGAAGAAGAAGCGTCCCGGCTGTCGGCACATTTCCGTTCAAAAGTAGCAGAAGCGAGAAGGAATGCAAGAGACAGTGCCGGAATGATATCCTTCTATCAGATTATGAAAGATACACTGGATTACCGTAAATGGTTTGAATTCCAGCTGTTCTCACAGAAGAACGGAGAACGCCAGAAAGAACTGACAAACAGTGTATTCGGAACCTTCAGTGGCGGAGAAAAAGCGATGTCCATGTATGTACCGTTATTCTCTGCGGTTGTAGCGAAGTATCAGGGAGGCAGAGAAGATGCGCCGAGACTGATCTCGCTGGATGAAGCATTTGCCGGAGTGGACAATAAGAATATCCGCGATATGTTCCGCCTGATGACAGAGTTCGGATTTGACTTTATCATTAACTCACAGGTTCTGTGGGGCGACTGTGATACACTGGACGCACTGGCAATCTATCAGCTGATTCGCCCAGGCAATGCGAAATTCGTAACGGTTATGCCGTATCTGTGGAATGGGAAGAAGAAAGAATTGTTGGAACGTGAAGAGGAAGTAGAGCAGAGAGGGGCCGAGATTGGACAGCAATGAATGAGAGTGAGCAGCAAGAAATTGAGAAGATAAAAAAAGAATGCCTGACATATTTCCACCAAAGTCCAGTTTGGAAAAAAGTTCTGAAAGGGTTCCGTGATAAATATAGTTCTTATGGAAGATTTGGTGGGAAAGTAGTTCTGAAGAATCTGAAATCACAGGATATCGAAGAACTGGAGGGATTCTTTGGCAAGTCTTTTCATGGACAGAAAAGTGTGACAGTGTCTGCAGAAAAATTCCGGCAGGCACTGGAAGCAAGCCGTTATAAAGATATCACACCGGAATGTCTGCTGGAGAATTTTTTCGGAGAACTCTTGCTTGGAAAACAGGAACAGAAATTTTTGAGAGAACAGGAAAAAGAGAAAATCTGGCAGAAGTTTTTGAAAGACTATAAAGGAACTGAGATAGAGAAGGCGGCGGAATTACTGAGGAATATTGTCAAAGACAGTGACAGTCAGGAACTTGCAGAATGGAATCGTGCGCTGCGGTTTGGAGCAGAAATGTACAATCATTTGCCATATCGCCAAAGCGATAAGTTGTATCTGGCTGTATTTGCAGCCATGCTGACGGGAAATCCGCATGCATTTGACAATGGAACTGCAGCAGGAAATTTCCTGTATCAGATTATACAGATGGATCTGGAAATCAGAGAAATTAAGATAGAGTCATCGGAGATATTTCTGGCTTATAAGCGTCAGAAAAGTTACCTGATGGCAGGAATTATGCTGGATGATATATCAAATTATGCAATGTTATATCAGGTACAGGCAGTTAAAAAAGACGGAAATCTTCATAAAGGCATGGAAGGATTTGCGAGTGAACAGCATATCGTACAGGTTCCACTTGCGGTGATCGCGGAGTGGGAGTCGCTTCATTGTCCACAAGATGAGATCTACATTGTGGAAAATCCGTCTGTTTTCGCGGTATTGTGTGGAAAAGAAAAAACGAGAAACGCTAGAAGAGCATATATGTGCATGAATGGACAGCCAAGACTGGCAGGGCTGATGGTGTTGGATCTATTTGAAAAGTCGGGAATCCGGGTATATTATGCGGGCGACCTTGACCCGGAAGGAATACTGATTGCACAGAAATTATCACAGTATTATAAGGGGGAATTTCATTATTGGCATATGGAAACGGTGGATTACGAGAAGTGCAGGTCAGCGGAAGTGATATCGCCGAAGCGTATGAAGATACTGGAGCGGATTACGGAGGAGAGACTGAAGCCGGTGGTGGAAAAGATTGAAGAATATGGGATTGCCGGGTATCAGGAGATGTTGGTGGAGGAGATGTGATTATGCCAAAAGGAACAAATCAAAAGCTAAAATTATACCGTCTCGCACAGATCATGCTGGAAAATACAGATGACGAACACTATATTACCATGCCGGAAATCATGGAAGAACTGGGAAAATACGAAGTGACCGCAGATCGCAAAACAATCTATGCAGATCTGCGTGATCTGTCTGTACTCGGGATCGAGGTAGAGGGCGAACCCATCGGCAACCGCTATCATTACCGCGTAGTCAACCGCCCATTCGAACTGCCGGAATTAAAGCTTCTGGTAGATTCCATCCAGTCTTCCAAATTCATCACAGAGAAGAAGACCAACACACTGATAAAAAAGCTGGAAAAGCTGGTCAGCAAATACGATGCACAGAGGCTGCAGCGACAGGTGTATGTATCCGGAAGAATTAAGACGATGAATGAAAGCATCTATTATACTGTCGATGCAATCCACAATGCGATTTCTGAAAATAAGAAGATCAAGTTCCAGTATTTCCAGTGGAATGTGAAGAAAGAGATGGAATTGCGTCACGGAGGAGCATGGTATCATATCAGCCCGTGGGGATTGTCCTGGGATGATGAGAATTATTATATGATCGGATATGATGCAGAGGCACAGATGATCAAGCATTACCGGGTGGACAAGATGCTGCATATCCGGATGTCGGGCGAATCCCGCGAGGGAAAAGAACACTTCAAGAAGCTGGATATGGCAGATTATGCCAAGAAGAGTTTCGGAATGTTCAGGGGAAAGGAAACGTCTGTAAAGATGCTGGTAAATAACAGCCTTGCGGGCGTGATCATTGACCGGTTCGGGAAAGATGTGATGATGATTCCGGAAGACGAGGATCATTTCCGGGTGAATGTGGATGTGCATGTGAGCAAACAGTTCCTGGGATGGGTATTCTCGCTGGGGGAAGCAGTTAAGATCATTGGACCGGATGAGGTTGTGGAGCAGATGCGGGGAGAGGCCCGGAGGCTTATGGGGCAGTATGGGGAGTAGGAAATGGATTCTGAAGTAGCAAAACAAGAACATGATTGTAAACTTATATGAAAAACAAGTTGACAATCAAAGCGAAATACGATAAATTGTTAACCATAAACTGAAAGGAAGGTTAACAATTTGATGAACACAAAAACAAAAAAATTATCCACCGTAAGTATGGTATTATGCGGAATGTTCGCGGCGCTGGTTGCCATAGGAGCATTTATCCAGATCCCGGTTCCATATATGGATTATTTCACACTTCAGTTCTTTTTCGTACTGCTTGCAGGATTGATTCTGGGGGCTGATAAGGGAGCAATATCTGTAGGATGTTATGTATTACTGGGACTTGTCGGAGTACCGATCTTTGCAGCAGGCGGAGGAATCGGATACATATTCCGTCCAAGCTTTGGTTATCTGATCGGATTCATTGTAAGTGCATATATAACTGGAAAAGTATGTGAAAAGCTGAAAGCAAGCTACAAGAACTATCTGCTTGCCTGTCTTGCAGGATTTGTTGCGACGTATGCAATCGGAATCGTGTATAAATTCATAATCTTGAACTTTTATGCACATACACCGGCAACACTGGGCGTGATCTTTTTGTCTTGCTTCCCATTAGATATGCCGGGAGATTTTGTATTATGTCTGCTGGCAGCCGGTGTGGGGCTTAGAATGCGGAAAAGCGGGTTTTATCTAAGTTAAAAAAGGAGCATGAGATTATGGCAAAAGGAATATTTGTGACGGGCACCGGCACAGATGTAGGAAAGACGTATGTCACAGCATTAATCGTGAAAAAGCTGGCGGATGCAGGAATCCATGCAGGCTATTATAAGGCTGCATTATCAGGTGCAGAGTCCATAAAAGAAAGTGACGCAGGCTATGTAAAGAAGATTGCCGGTATCACACAGGAAGACAGCAGCTTACTGTCATATCTGTATCAAAATGCGGTGTCTCCGCATCTGGCTGCCAGAATAGAAGGAAATCCGGTTGATATGGAAACGGTAAAAGCAGATTTTGACAGGGTAAAGAAAGAGTACGATTATGTCACGGTAGAAGGAAGCGGCGGCATTGTATGTCCGATCCGCTGGGATGAAGAGAATGAGATCCTGCTGGAAGACATTGTGAAAATGCTGCATCTGAATACTATAGTGATCGCAGATGCCGGACTTGGCACGATCAATGCGGTTGTCCTGACGGTAGAATACATCCGGAATCATGGAATGAACGTAAAAGGAATCATTCTGAATCATTACTTGGGTGGAGCGATGCAGGAAGATAATGAGAAAATGATTGAGAGATTAACGGGAGTACCGGTGATTGCTAAGGTAAGAGATGGTGACAGGGAACTTGAGGTTGATCTGGAAGTGTTGAAAAGGGCGTATGATTAATTTGTTGTACGGAAATAAAAAAGAAATGAGCAACCCGTTTGAATCCAAAGATTGTACGCGGCACAAAACCCATTTCTTAATTTATATAATATACTAAGAAGTGTAAAAAAACAATAAAAAGTATAGACGAAAATAGAAAATTATATAATGAGATATATTGAAAACAATGCAGACCCGGAGGACAATCGTCATTTCCGGGTCTCATTTTATACTTTTCGAAGAAAAAAGGTGAGAATATTATACCCCACCATCTGGATTATACTATACACATCAAAGGGAATAAAACAGAATTCCGGGAGATAAAAGTAATTATAAGACAACAAATCAAATTTAGATGAACACGTTTTCAAAGCGAAAGGAGCACACACAATGGCAAAAATATTTATCACCCTGACAGGAACAAAACACTACTTCGGAAATGATTTTCTGGAAAAAGGTATGAAGATCAGATTAGAAAAAGAACCGGATAATGGATATGACAAGGAAGCAATCAAAGTGACATATGAAGGTCTCGGAAAGATTGGTTATGTAGCAAATAGTTCGTATACAGTCATCGGTGAATCTATGAGTGCGGGCCGCCTGTATGACAAGATCGGTGACACGGCATATGCGAAGGTGGTATTGGTTACACCGGCAGGAACAATCTGCAAGATCTGTAAAAAGAGTCTGAAAAGTGAACAGGAGGAAACAGCATGAATTACCTTGTGATAGATTTAGAAATGTGTAACGTACCGAGAGATTATCGGAGCCGATCTTATAAATATGCAAATGAGACGATACAGATCGGAGCTGTTCTTCTGGATGAGGAATTCAAAAGAATCGGAACGCTTAGCCAATATGTACATCCGGAACACGGAGTGATCGATCCGTTTATTCAGAATCTGACAGGGATACGAAATAGTCAGGTGAAGAAAGCACCACGTATTGAGGAGGCTCTGCTACATATGATCGACTGGATCGGCGATCGTGAGTATAAAGTCTATGCCTGGAGCGGTTCCGACAGAGCACAACTGCTTCATGAAATCAAAGCAAAGAAAATCTGTGATGAGCGGATTTTGGATTTTGTCTGTGAAGAAAGATGGATCGATTATCAAGATGTATTTGTAAAACGATTTGGAATAGAACGAAAGATTGGTCTGGAAGAAGCACTGGGCAGGGCGGAGATTGAACCGGAGGGACGACTTCATGATGGTCTGGATGATGCGGTGAATACAGGATATCTGATTGAAAAGTTGGAAATGAATCCGGAGTATAAGTTAGTCAGCTATGAGATGCCAGAGTAAGAGCAGGGGCATCTGTCGTGTACGTTGGGGGAATTATTTACGGGATTGGAGTTGAAATTGGCGTGAGGGATATTTGGATATTCGATGAATATAAAAAAGAAATGAGCATCCTTTTCCAGTCTTAAGACATTACTCAGTAAAAAACCCATTTCCTTATAGAATATTACTTTATTTGTTAATAAATGTCAATCATATTTGAAGAAGTCGTAGAAATATGACTTCTTCTTGTACGTCAATGGTTAGCGAAGTATAATTAATATAAGAAATTTTTAGTAAATGGAGGCAGCAGAACTTCTAGAAGTATTCCAATGGAGCGGTGCGGATGTCTCGAATGAGGGAAAACAGGAGAAGATAAAAGAAGAACTGGCGGATGTTGTGAATTATTGTGTCTTGATGGCAGATGCCTGCGGACTGGATCTGGATGAAATCGTGCGTGAAAAGATCAAGGTGAATACAAAGAAGTATCCGGTGGAGAAGGCGAAGGGGAAGATGTTGAAAATTATTTGAAGGAATATGTAGGAAAGTGTTATGAAGTTGTTGAAACAGCGGATCAAGTCTTTATTGGAAATGATTTTCCAGCAGAATTAAAAGGATCTGAAGATACAAAGCGATTGTGTGGTGCTAATGCAAAAGCCAAAGCAAATGCGACACAGAAAATTCCTACGTTATTGAAATGTGCAACTAACAAACGATGGCAGGAAAATTTTAAGGGGAAGCATAAAGTTGATGCAAAATATGGCTGGTATCGTTTTACAACTAGGTTTGCATTACCTGTTTATAGTAGTGATTTAAAAGAGGTGGAACGATTTAATATATACAGGATAGAAATGTTAATTAGGCATGCAGCCGATGGAAATCTATATTTATATGATATGGTGAATATAAAAAAAGAAACGAGCACCCCGCTTAGGCAATAGCCGTACGGTAACAAACCCATTTCTTGTATATAATATTAACCTGTTTGTTAATAAAAGTCAACTATAAAAATTAAAAAGATGATAAGTTGTGCCGTTTCACTTAGTACAGTATAATTAATATATCATTTCAATTCAAAACCATAATGTAAGGAGCACCACTATGTCCACACCCCATAAAGAAAAATTAATCCGCGTCCTTCAACTTTTTCAGACCACAGATGAAAAAACGCCGATGAATGCAGTGCAGATAAGCCAGAAACTGGAAGAAGAATACGGAATGGAAAATGTACACCGTACATCCATTTATGATGATGTGCGTTTGTTACAAAGCTGCGGTTATCCGATTAAGCAGGCAGAAAATTCACATAAAGGATGGTATATGGAGAAACATTTGCTGGAAGACTGGGAAATTAAGCTGATGTTAGATTCGGTGCAACAGGCAAGGTGTGTATCCGTTCATGAAGCGAATGAGATTCGAAATAAGCTGTTAAATCTGACGAGTCAGAGAGGACGAAGTAGATTTTCGCATATGATTATGCCGCTACCCGGAAATGTCAGGGGTGTTGGTCAGATCGGTGAATATATAGAGATTATGCTGGAAGCAATGTATCTGCATAAGAAGATTCAGTTTCAGTATACAGAGATCAATAATGCAATGGAGAAGGTTTTGCGAAAAGAAGGTAAGATGTATCAGTTGAATCTGTATACGATATATTGGTCGGATAATAATTATTATCTGATCGGCTCTCATGATAATCATGACGGGTTGACGAATTACCGGTTGGATCGGATTGAAAATATGAGTATGTCCAGTGAAGAAACCATTCCGGCGGAAGAAAAGATTGGTGTGAATCCAGAGCTTGTGATTCAGGACTATATTAAGAAGAGTGTGAATCATTTTAGCGGAAATACGATTAGAATCGAAGTGGAATATAAGCCGGCGCCGATTACCAATGCTATATTATATGATTTTGCAGGGGATGGAATAAGGGTCAGACCGTTGGAAAATGGAAAGTATAAAGCAGTATTTAAAAAGATGGACAGTGTGACATTAGTTGGCTGGTTCGTACAATATGCGAATCGATTTAAAGTAATCTCACCGAAGAGTTTGAAAGATAAAATTATAGAAAGTTTAGAACATGCAAAAAGCATATATCGTGAATAAGAAAAGTCCTACATGTAATATGTGGGATTTTTTTGAAGCAAGATACGTAAGTGTTGCGATATCACGACAGTAGATTTGCTAAAATGATAATAACTATGAATGATACGACGAGAAATAGATTTTATAAATGTAAATGCATGTGGAGTTTTTGAAGATGGGAGTAGATGAATGGAAGAAATAGTGACAATTTTATCAACAAGAGAATGGGCAATAGTCATATGGGGTACAGGATTCTTTGTATGGATGTTGACTCAAAGTGAAATCCGTAAAAGTTTATGGAACGTTATTAAAATCCTCTTAGGGAAAAATTTAAGACGCTTTTTTCTGAAAATTGCTTTATATGTGGCGGGAATAACCACGATATCTTATCAGTTACCATTCTGGAATAATATATATTTAAAAGATATTATATTATGGTTGATCTTTTCTGGAATATCATATTGTGTGAATTCTATTTTAAAGGGTGATGCAGAGCATTTGAAAAGCACAGTGAAAGATAACTTTAGGGTAATAGTCGTAGAAATGTGACTTCTTCTTGTGCGTTAATGATCAGCGAAGTATAATTAATATTAAGAAATTTTCAGTAAGTATAGCGAAAAGGAAAACAGGAGAAAACGATATGCTATTAAGAGAATATTTAGAAGAACATACAAGAGACGAATTATTGAGTTACGCCAGAAGTATTGAATTGAAAAAATGTTCCGGACTTCGAAAGGCAGAATTAATAGAAAAAATAGTAGCCGATTTCTGCGCAGAAAATGCGTTGAGAAGCAGACTGACCTGTCTGACGAAAGAAGAGATGAAGCTTTTTCGAAAAGCATGTGATGGTCCACAAGACATTTCAGCAAATGAAGTGATGGACAGTATGCAGTTAAGCGTTATGTACTGGCTTGGTGGATTTGAGAAAACTACGGATAGATTTGTTGTGTTTGAAGAAATTGCCCATGCGTTTGCGGCAATTGATGATGAGGCATTTCAGAGAGAACAGAACAAAAAAGGATGGATGATAAAATGTATCCGGTTTTTCATGAATTATTATGGAATTGCACCGATAGAAGTTATATATAAATTATACTGGTTGAAGGTGAAAGATACCATTGATGAAATGATAGATATGTTATGGGAAATGCCGATAGATATTGTGGAATCATGCTTATTTCCGCTGGAAAGACTGGGTATGCAGAATTGGCCGGAAGAAGATCCAATCTATTCTGCCAGAGGGCTGTTGATACATCTTCCGATATTGGAAAATCAGGAGTTTAACAGCTTATTAGATGAGCAGGCAGACAAATCATTCTATATTCCATCTGCACAACAGATTGATGAGATATGCTGCAGAGGATATGAGGCGAGTGCGCTTGCATATAAAAAACTGGAAAAATATTTTATAAAAGAATTGAATATGCCATATGAACATGCAACAACATGGTGCCTTCAGGTGTGGGCAAATAGTATGGATGGCGAGTCACCGGCGGCTATCATCAATAAACTGACGGAGGCCGGTATAGAATTTCATGGTGAAAAGCAGATGGGAGAATTGGTTGGCTTGTTGATGGATGCGCATAATAATACGCGAATGATAGAGAATCGAGGACACAAACCGATAGAACTGTCCAGAAGCGGTTTTTCGGGCGGCATGCCGACAATTGTGCCGGGAAGTTCTAAGGCTGCAGAGATGTTAAGAGAATCTGTACCGTATTTGAACAAAATGGGAATACCGGTTGATTTAGATGGAAATGCGGTAAAAGTGGAAAAGAAGATTTATCCGAATGATCCTTGCCCTTGTGGTTCTGGGAAGAAATATAAGAAGTGTTGCGGGAGAAAATAGGGTGTAGTAGATTTGATCTGTATGTACGATTTTGAATACCCATTAGATGCGGGAAATTGGATTTCTCTCCGATGAGAATAAAACTGTTTCCATTATAGGTAATGACCAGATAGAAGGTATTCAGATAGTTGTCTCGGAAGAAATCAGCACATGATTGAAGGTCAGTGATATTGCATTTACAATAGTAATAAAGGATATTTTGTTACGACAAATATGAAAAATAAAAATATTTGGAAAAAATAAACTTATTATTGGAGAGAGTGACAGAGTTGGAAGATACTATATATTTTTCAAAAATTGAATATAGAGAAGTCACAGGATATGGGAATACATCAAGCATTTTATTGTTAAACATTCCAGAGAGAGAATTGTCTTATCAAGTATTTGAGTGGAAGAGACAGATGCCAGCAATAGAGGGAATTCAGACGGAAGCAAGAAATGGTCATATCTGGTCGAATGATATTGCAATTCCAGCTAGGAGAATAAGTAATGAAAGGACAGGATTTGAGCCGCGGACAATAAGAGATGAACAGTTTGGAGAAAAGATTGTTTTTTCTTATGCAATTAAGCTGACGGATGGACAGATGAAAACTTTGTTACCATATTGTAATGCTTTAGATTTTGAACCATACCGAGATAGAAAAATGCAAATGGGAGAGGAAGGCTATATAGGTTATCGTGATGAGGTGCGTTTGCATTTTCGAGCAATAACGGATTCTTATATTCCGATACTTGAGTTGCCTATGGATTATTATTATGACGAAGAACATATCTGGCCAAGTGAAAAATTGTATCGATATCTTGTGAAAACATTTTTGGAGAAGGAAAAGAAACTTCGTGGATGGGGACTGTGTTATGGAAGAGATTCAGTGTTCTTTTGAGCGAAAAGTATATAAAATACTGATACTGCTTTTTTGCGAAAAAATAGAGAAATTAATTTATAAAAAATTATACTTAGCAGTTGATTCTTTTACAAAAATGAATATAATAATAACTAACAGAACCCAACACGTCTCTCAACGATGCGGACTATGTTGGGTCTTTTAAGTTATGAATAAAATAGGACAGCGGTTAATTGAATTGTTGAATATTTTGTGGAGAGTCGAGAAATCGACTCTTTTTTTATGCCAAAGAATGCAATTGATGTTGGCAGTGACGGGCTCCGGGTATAAAGATGTAATTGAGCTATGGCATTTCTATTATAGATATAGCTATACTCTTTCTTGTATCCTGGTACCACCATGCAGTATAATGAATACAAGACAATATTGGAACAAGTATCACACCCTCAGGAGGCAAGCGTGAACGCAAGAAACGAAACCACAAAATCAACCACAACACTAGACTACTACAACAAAAACGCAAAAAAATTCATCACCGGCACCATATCCGTAGACTTCGGAATCGTGCAGAATCGCTTCCTGGACAAACTGCATCCGGGAGCAGAAATCCTGGACTACGGCTGCGGTTCCGGACGCGACACAAAATATTTCCTGGAGCAAGGCTGCAAAGTTACTGCCATAGACGGTTCACAGGAACTATGCAAACTTGCAAGCGAATATACAGGCATCCCGGTAAAACACATGCTGTTCCAGGAACTGAATGAAAAAGAAGCCTACGACGGAATCTGGGCATGCTCGTCAATCCTTCATGTTCCGGCAAATGAACTGCGAGACATTATAAAGAAGATGGAAAACGCTCTTCGAGCCCACGGAATCATTTACACATCCTTCAAGTACGGGACATTCGAAGGGGAACGAAACGGCAGATATTTTACGGATATGACAGAAGAGACATTTGCAAAATTGATTCAGGACATGGATGAATTAGAGATAGAAGAACAATGGATTACATCAGATGTACGTCCGGGGCGGGGAGAAGAAAAATGGCTCAATCTAATTTTGAGGAAAGAATAGATACATATGAGATCGAATCTACGAATGTAATGACCGGGGACAGAGACCGGAGCCGGTATCTATATTATCAATTGAAAATGAGTATGGCAAAGGCGAAGCGGATTGATATCATCGTCTCATTTCTGATGGAATCGGGTGTGCGGATGCTCTTAAATGATATGAAGCGGGCGCTAGACCGGGGAGTGAAGATCCGTATCCTGACGGGAAATTATCTGGGAATCACACAGCCGTCGGCTTTATATCTGATCAAGAGCGAGCTCGGCGACCGTGTGGATTTGCGCCTGTATAATGAAACATCACGTTCATTTCATCCAAAATCTTATATCTTTCATTATGAATCTTCGAATGAAATATACATCGGATCATCGAACATTTCCAAAAGTGCGTTAACTTCAGGAATCGAATGGAATTACAGATTCAGTGATACGCTGGACAAAAAGAATTATGAATTGTTCTATGCTACATTTGAAGATCTGTTTCTGAATCATTCGATCATTATAGATGATGAAGAATTAAAACGATATTCCAAGACATGGAAGAAGCCGGCGGTGTCCAAGGATCTGGCGAAATATGACGCTACAGAAGATGGAGAGGACAGGAATGCTGAAAATGTGCGAATGTTGTACCGCCCGCGTGGAGCACAGATAGAGGCGTTGTATGCGTTACAGGAAAGCCGCATGGAAGGGGCGGCGAAGGGACTTGTATATGCGGCCACCGGAATCGGAAAGACATACCTTGCTGCATTTGATTCGGCAAAATATGAACGGGTGTTATTCGTTGCACACAGAGAAGAAATCCTGAAGCAGGCGGCGGTTTCTTTCAAAAATGTGCGGAACTCGGAGGATTATGGATTCTTTGACGGAAAAGAAAAGGATAGAGATAAATCCGTCATTTTCGCGTCGGTAGCGACACTCGGAAGACCGGAATATTTGAATGAGACATATTTTCCGGCGGATTATTTTGACTATGTGATCATTGATGAATTCCATCATGCGGTTACAGATCAATACCGGAGAATCGTAGACTATTTTCAGCCGCAATTCTTACTGGGATTAACAGCAACACCGGAAAGAATGGACGGGAAAAATATCTACGAAATCTGTGATTATAACGTGCCATATCAGATTTCCTTAAAAGAAGCGATCAACAAAGGAATGCTTGTACCATTTCACTATTACGGCGTGTATGATGAGACGGATTATTCCGGACTGCGGATCGTGAAGGGACGCTATGATGAGCGAGAGCTGAATCAGGCTTATATCGGAAATGAGAGAAGATATGACCTGATTTACAAATATTATCGAAAATATCGTTCTGCGCGTGCAATCGGATTCTGCTGTTCCAGACAGCATGCAGAAGACATGGCAAAAGAATTCTGTCAGAGAGGAATCGCTTCCGCAGCAGTATACAGCGGTGAAAATGGAGCATATGCCGAGGAGCGTAACGAAGCTATCCGCAAATTGAAGAACGGAGAGATACGGGTAATTTTCTCTGTGGATATGTTCAATGAAGGCGTGGATATCGCTTCGCTGGATATGGTAATGTTCCTACGTCCGACGGAATCCCCGGTCGTATTCCTGCAGCAGTTGGGACGAGGACTTCGTCTATATAAAGAAAAAGAATATCTGAATGTATTGGATTTCATCGGGAATTATGAGAAAGCGGGGAAGGCACCGCTATTGTTAAGCGGAGAGCAGACATTTAACAAGAAATAATCCTGTGAGTATCAGGATCTGGAATATCCGGACGACTGCATCGTTGATTTTGACATGCGGCTGATCGATCTGTTCAAGGAAATGGATAAGAAGAAATTAACACTGAAAATGCAGATCCGGCAGGAGTATTATCGTGTAAAAGAACTGCTGGACGGGAAGCGGCCGAGCAGAATGGACTTATTCACTTATATGGATGATGAGATTTACCGGATTTGTGTCAGCGGCAGTCATGCAAAAGAAAATCCATTTCAGCATTATCTTGATTTCCTGAATGAACTTGGTGAATTGTCAGAGGATGAGCAGAAGTTATATGAAGGAATCGGACGAGAATTCATTCAGACCATCGAAACTACGGAGATGCAGAAAGTGTATAAGATGCCGATTCTTTACAGCTTTTATAATCATGGAAATATCCGGTTTGCGGTTACGGATGAAGAGGTATTGGAGAGTTGGAAGGAATTCTTTGATACCGGAACGAACTGGAAGGATTTCCCGAATGTGAATACTTATGAGGATTATAAGAAAGTGACGGATAAACAGCATCTGAGTAAGGCGAAGAGGATGCCGATTACACGCCTGAAAATGTCAGGGAAAGGGTTCTTTGTGGAGAAGGA
>OCHA01001491.1_pt1 | contig 17428 bp, 12 predicted proteins | sample 1538591 | NCBI WGS metagenome assembly OCHA01 (sample SAMN04571710, study PRJEB22368) | human gut metagenome | biome: human gut; material: stool | host: Homo sapiens | place: Luxembourg | collected 2012-09-06 | reverse complement strand
CAAGCTGCATAGCAGCGACTGACAGCTTGCTGGCAGGTTTACGAATGTAATAAATGAAAGGCTGAACTGTTACGTTTTATATCGGGCTGCACAGATTTTTTTTGCATTTTTTAAGATTTTCTGTTATAATATGCAAATGTTTGTTCGTGTCAGTTTGCTGCTGATATTTATTTTGTTCTGATATATACGGTTTTGTTATGTGAAAATTAAGAACAACAGACAGACGGCAGATAGTGATTTATTAATAGGGAGTTGCGAGACTCTTATAACAAACAGTCTTGTAATTACCTGTGATTTAATCTACTCTCGGAAGATACCGGGAGTAGATATTTATTAAAATGGAGGGCGTAATGAGCGACTATACAGGAAAAGAGATAGTGATACTTGAAGGACTTGAAGCAGTCAGAAAAAGACCGGGTATGTATATAGGTTCTACCGGTTCGAGGGGGCTTCACCATCTTATATGGGAAATATTAGACAACAGTATAGACGAACATCTTGCGGGATTTTGTAATGAGATACATATAACGATGAAAAAAGACGGAGGAATCAGCATAGAAGATAATGGCAGAGGAGTTCCGGTAGATATACATCCGACAAAAAAAGTATCGACGGTGCGTGTGGTATATACGATACTCCATGCGGGCGGCAAATTTGGAAACTCAGCCTACAAGGTGTCAGGCGGGCTTCACGGTGTTGGTTCGTCAGTAGTAAATGCCCTTTCAACACATATGATAGTTGAGGTGAAAAGAGGCGGACTTGTTTACAGAGATGAATATAAAGACGGCGGTCATCCTGTTACGGAACTTAAGAATGGTGCCTTAGAGCCGGTCGGTAAATGTGCAAAATCAGCGACGGGAACAAAAGTAACATTTTATCCTGATGCTGAGATTTTTGAGACTATACATTTTAAGGCGGAAGTCATAAAGAAAAAACTTAAAGAGATAGCATATCTTAACAAAAATCTCAAACTTGTATTTAAAAATGAAAATGACGGCGAGGAGAAAATATATCTCGAAGAACATGGCATAAAAAGCTTTGTTTCATATATAAACAGGGATGCTCATGTGCTCCATAAAGAGCCGATTTATTTTGAGGGGACAAGCGGGGATATAGAGGTCGAAGTGGCTCTTCAATATACTACAAACTTTTCTGAGCAGATAAATCCATATTGCAACAGGATAAATGTAGTAGACGGCGGTACGCTTGTGACAGGATTTAAGATGGCACTTACAAGAGTTATGAACCAGTATGCGAGGGAGCTTGGAGTGCTCAAGGATAAAGATGAAAATTTCGATGGAAAAGACATAAGAAACGGACTTGTGGCAATCATTTCAATAAAGCATCCTGACCCGCAGTTTGAGGGGCAGACAAAGACAAAACTTGGAAATACTGACGCAAAAACGGCGGTGGACGAGGTCGTGACGACAGAGATACAGCGTTATCTCGATAAAAACATAAATGTACTTCAGGCGATACTCGACAACTCCGTAAAAAGTTACAATGCGAGAAAAGCGAGCGACAAGGCAAGAAATACCGTATTAAAGCAGTTAAACGATGTGGACACAAAGAGTAAACTTGCTGCGTGTACTTCCAAAAATCCGGAGGAATGTGAGGTTTACATAGTCGAGGGAGATTCAGCCGGCGGTACGGTGAAAACGGCGAGAAATAGAAAAACACAGGCGGTTCTTCCGCTCAGAGGAAAAATATTAAATGTAGAAAAAGCATCACTTGAAAAAATATTGTTAAATAATGAGATAAAATCAATGATAGCAGCATTCGGTTGTGGTATAGGTGATGAATTTGATATAAATAAACTCAGATATGACAAGATAATAATACTCACTGATGCCGATGTTGACGGAGCACATATAAGCACATTGCTGCTCACATTTTTCTACCGTTTTATGCCTGAACTTATCTATTCAGGAAAAATATACAGAGGTCTTCCACCACTTTACAAGGTTGATTATGAGGCACTTGACAAAAAGACAAAGAAGAAAAATTCTGAATATGTATTTAATGACTTTGAACTTGAAAAGTTTAGAAAAAATAAAAATAATAAGATAGTAAGCATACAGCGTTACAAAGGACTTGGTGAGATGGACGCGTCACAGCTCTGGGAAACGACACTTGATCCTGAGAGCAGACTGCTCGCACAGATAACGATAAGTGACAGCGTGGATGCGGACGATGCGACGACGACGCTTATGAGCAGTAATGTGCCGCCGAGACGGCAGTTTATAATGGAAGAAGCACAGTATGCAAATCTGGATATATAGTAATTTAAGGAGAATAAAATGAAAACAAAGGAACAACCAATTATTCAGCTTGATTTCTCTGAGGAGATGAGAAATTCATATAGAGATTATGCGATGAGTGTTATCATAGCGAGAGCACTGCCAGATGTAAGGGACGGTTTGAAACCTGTTCAGAGAAGGATTCTTTATGCTATGGATGAGCTAGGCCTTGCACCTGACAAACCCCACAGAAAGAGTGCTCGTATTGTCGGTGATACAATGGGTAAGTATCATCCTCACGGTGACAGCTCCATCTATGATGCACTTGTGCATATGACGGAGGAGTATTCGCTTTCACTGCCGCTTGTTGACGGACACGGAAATTTCGGTTCGATAGACGGTGACGGTGCGGCAGCTATGCGATACACTGAGGCGAGACTGTCAAAGACTGCGATGACGATGCTTGAAAATCTCGATAAAGGTCTTGTGCCGTTTGGACCAAACTTTGATGAGAGTGAAAAAGAGCCTCTCGTTCTTCCGGCAACACTGCCAAATCTCCTCATAAACGGAACAACGGGAATTGCAGTCGGAATGGCAACCAATATGCCGCCGCACAATCCGGGCGAAGTTATAGACGGAGTTATCGCATATATGGACAATCCGGAGATTTCAACAAAAGGACTTATGAAATACATAAAAGGACCTGATTTTCCGACAGGTGCGGCGATAACAAACACGGATGACTTGTTTGATATATATGACACGGGCGAGGGAAAGATAAAACTTCGTGCAAAAGCCGAGATAGAAAACGGTACAAATGGAAGAAAAAATATAGTTGTAACCGAGATACCGTACACCGTCGCAGGAAACAAGACAAAACTTCTTGAAAATCTTGTGTCACTTTCAAAAGATAAGGTGTTTGATGAGATATATGATGTGCGTGACGAGTCATCAAAAGAGGGAATAAGGATAGTGGTAGAAGTTAAAAAAGACAGAAATGTAGAAAACCTCTTAAACGGACTTTACCAGAAAACAGCACTTGAAGACACATACGGCGTAAATATGCTTGCCGTAAAAGATAAGCAGCCTATAACATTTACATTAAAAGGACTTGTACAGGAATTTGTGGAATTTCAGGAAGAACTTTACACAAAAGAGTACGAGCATCTTTTAGAAAAAGCAAAGGCAAGACTTGAGATAGTGGCAGGTATAAAAGCAACAGATGTGATAGACCTTATCATAGAGATACTTCGTGGAAGCAATTCCGTAAAACAGGCGAAAAACTGTCTTATAAACGGAGTTACGACCGATATAAAATTCAAGTCTCAGAAATCAGAAAAGGCAGCAGCAAAACTTGATTTTACAAAAAATCAGGCAGATGCGATACTTGCGATGCCTTTAAGTAAACTTATCGGACTTGAACTTTTAAAGCTTCATCAGGAAAACGATCAGCTTCTTTCAAATATAGAAGAATACAACAACATACTTGGAAATATAGCTGAATTGCACAAAGTAATAAAGAAAAGGCTTAAAAATTATAAAAAGCAGTTTGGCAGAGGAAGACGCACAATACTCACAAATATGGACGCAGGAAAATATGTTGAGGAAGTAAAAGAAGAAGACCTCTATGTACTTATCGACAGATTTGGTTATTGCAAATCGGTGGACGAGTCAAGTTATTCGAGAATATCGGCTGAATCATTAAAAGAATACACGCACAAGCTACAGATAAGAAACACTGACAAACTCTGTGTATTCACGAAAAACGGATTTATGCACCAGATAAAAATGTCAGCGGTACCAAAAGGAAGAAACAGGGATAAGGGTGTGCTTATCCAGTCTTTATGCAAACTTGGAAATGATGAAGTGCTTATATATATAGCATTTGAAGACCTGTTTAACTCACAGCTTTTATTTGCTACAAAAAACGGACTTGTAAAACTTGTATCTGGAATAGAGTTTGAAACGATACGCTCAACTATAAATGCAACAAAGCTCGATGATGGAGACGAACTTATAGCAGTCAGACCGCTAAGTGCAGAAGAATCCATCTCAGAAGACAGCAGTGTAGTAATAATAACCCACAAAGAAGCATCGCTGAGATTTCCGCTCTCACAGGTAAATGAACTGAAGAAAGCCAGCAAGGGAGTAAAGGGAATAACGATGGCAGCAGATGATTATGCGTGGTATGCGGAGGTTATCTCAAAAGAAACTGAGACGATTGAGCATGACGGAAAGAAATTTTCGGCAAAGAAGATAAAAGTACGAAAAAGGAATGACAAGGCATTGAGGTCGAAGATAAGGGAATAAAATTTCTCCGGTTAGGGTATTGAAACCTAAATTGATTTTTGATACCATAAGAAGTGGTATATTTACTAACAAAGCAAAAGACCGGCTTTAAGAAAGGATGACACAACATGAAAAAGACACCATTTGTAACAAAAGAACAGATTGAAGAAATAGCAAAAACATACCCTACACCTTTTCACATCTACGATGAAAAGGGCATCAGAGAAAATGCACGCAGACTTAAAAAGGCATTCTCATGGAACAAAGGTTATCGTGAGTATTTTGCGGTAAAGGCAACTCCAAACCCATTTATCTTAAAACTTCTCCAGGAAGAGGGATGCGGTGTTGATTGTTCATCACTCACGGAGCTTATGATGTCAGAGGCTTGCGGCTTTAAGAATGACGATATAATGTTTTCATCAAATGTTACACCGGCAGCCGAGTACAAAAAAGCAAAAGAACTCGGTGCATATATAAACCTTGATGATATTACACATATAGATTTCCTCGACGAAACAGCAGGAATCCCTGAGACTATCTGCTGTCGTTACAATCCGGGCGGAGTGTTTAAGATGGGAACAGACATAATGGACAACCCTGGAGATGCCAAGTATGGCATGACAAAAGAGCAGATGATAGAAGCTTTCAAGAGACTTAAATCAATGGGAGCAAAATATTTCGGAATACATTCATTTCTTGCCAGTAATACAGTAAGCAATGATTACTATCCTACACTTGCAGGAATCCTCTTTGAACTCGCTGTAGAGCTTAAAGAAAAGACAGGAGTTGAGATTAAGTTCATCAACCTCTCCGGTGGTGTCGGAATCCCTTATACAGAGGATAAAGAGCCAAACGATATAGCAATTATCGGTGAGGGTGTACACAAGAAATTTGATGAGATAATGGTACCGGCAGGAATGGGAGATGTGGCAATATTTACAGAGCTTGGGCGTTTCATGCTCGCACCATATGGCGGACTCGTAACAAAAGCAATTCATGAAAAACATATATACAAAGAGTATATTGGAGTTGATGCCTGTGCGGTAAACCTTATGCGTCCTGCAATGTACGGTGCATATCACCACATCACGGTACTCGGCAAAGAAAATGAGCCATGCGACCACAAATACGATGTAATAGGTTCACTCTGTGAAAACAATGATAAATTTGCCATTGACCGTATGCTTCCAAAGATTGACATGGGAGATTATCTCTTTATACATGATGCAGGAGCACACGGATTTGCGATGGGCTACAACTACAACGGTAAATTAAAATCAGCAGAACTTCTCCTCAAAGAGGACGGAAGTGTTCAGATGATAAGACGTGCTGAGACACCAAAGGATTACTTTGCAACATTTGATTTCTGCGACATACTCAAAGATGTTAAATATTAAAAAATAAGAAAATGTTATGCGATACAATATGCGGACTTAAGTATTGACAATTATTAAACTGTTGCGGATTTGTTCAAATTGCATAAAAAGAAAAAAAGACACCGGTAAAATTTGGCGGTGTCTTTTTGAATTATATCTGAATACAGGTAAAGTTTTTTTTACTTAAGGTCGATAAATAGTATGAAAATGAAATTTACGCATATTATCTGTGTTGAAAATACAGATAATATGTTGTGGAATCTTAAAATCACAAGTTTTGATTAGGTGGTGATAATATGAGGATAGATGCATTAAATCAGGTAAGTCAGTTATACCAGACGAGCAAACCTAAAAAAGTATTAAAGAACAAAGAAAACGATACATCAGACAAATTTGAAATATCGCAGTCAGCAAAGGATTACCAGACAGCAAAGGCAGCAGTAAAAACTTCTTCCGATATCAGGGAGGACAAAGTTGCTGAACTTAAAGAAGCTGTTACGAGTGGTGTTTACAATGTATCAGCGGCAGAAATTGCAGACAAGATGATAGGTAAATACTTCGATTCGATTTTTTAGAGTAAGCCGTTGGCAATGGATGCCCCGGTATGAAAAAAGAGGAAAAAGATTTGGCTAGTTTAATGGATGAACTCCTTGAGGTTTTATCAGAGGAGAGAGATATTTATGAAGAGCTTGCACCAATATCGGAGAAAAAAACGCAGGTGCTTATAAAAGAGGATTTAAAAGAGCTCAAAAAGATTACTGACAAAGAACAGTTACTTGTTGACAAAGTAAGTATTGTTGACAGGAAAAGGGAAAAAGTCATTCAGAATATAAGCGTTGTTTTAAATAAGGATTCAAAGGAATTGGATCTTGCCACACTTGGCAATATATTATGTAAGCAGCCGGATGAGCGTAAAAAGCTCAATATGCTTCATGACTCGCTGAGACAGGTTATGAACAGGCTGGTGATTGCCAATCAGAAAAATAAAGAACTTATAGAAAATTCCCTAGAAATGATAGAGTTCAATATGAACTATATTAAAAGCACAAGGATGTCGCCGGGAAATAACAATTATAATCGCAATGCTGCTACAAGCTACACAGATTCAAGCAGAGGCGGATTTGATGCAAAACAGTAGTTCTTACGGAGTATATTCTTAAAGATGCATGGTTTTAAAAACTATGCATTAGGAGTGTACAGCGTATAACTATAAGCATCTGATAAGATTATGATTATACGGTGTACATTCTTTTTTTGATTTAAACTATAAAAGGTGCTCTCAAAATTCTTCGTTCAGAAGATACCGGGAGTGAATTAAAGAGTATGGAGGAAAAAGATGAGCTTATTCGCAAGTTTACAAAACGGGGTTTCCGGATTAAATGCTGCATCATCGGGTCTTAACACGACAGCACACAATCTTGCCAATACAAAGACAGCAGGATATACGAGGCAGCAGACAATCCAGAAGGATATGTATTATCAGACTTTCAAAGTATCAAATAATGGTGCTATGAAGATAGGAATGGGAACATATGTCGCAGATGTGCGTCAGATAAGAGATATGTTTCTTGATAAAGAGTACAGATTGCAGGTCAGCAGACAGACATTCTATGAAAAACAGGTTGAATGTGAGCAGGAAGTAGAGGACATCTTCGGTGAAAATGAGGGTGTAGAGTTTAGAAACTCTATGGAAAGTATGTGGGAAGCAATTCAGAACCTGTCAACAAAACCTGAAAGTGTAGTAAACAGACAGCTTTTTATAGCACAGTGCGAATCATTTATAGAAACAGCAAAAAATGCTTATACAGCCATTACAAAGTATCAAAGCGGATTGAATACGGAAGTGGCGAAACAGGTAAAAGAAGTAAATGATATAGCAGACAAGATAGCAGCATTAAATAAGACGATAGCTGAAAAGGAGGCATCCGGTGTTGAAAATGCCAATGATTACCGTGATCAGCGAAATCTTCTCATGGATGAACTTGCAAAATATACATACTATACCTACAACGAAGATATAGATGGCAAAGTTCAGATATATATAAACAATGCACCACTGGTTATAGAGACAAAGGCATTTCATATGAAAACGGAAAGTGCCACACAGACAGGTCTTTATAATGTTGTATGGGAAAGTAATGGTTTCGGAGATGTCTACAAGCAGGATGAAGCGTATTCGACAGCTAAAAAGACAGATACAGGTACACTTTACGGAATACTTACGGCAAGAGGAAATAAAAATGCAGTTTACAGTGATGTTCCACAGCAGCCCAATCCAAATGATAAAAAGTATCTGAATGCGGATGGTTCGTTCAATCAGACATTATATGATACAGATTATGGCAAATATAAAGACAAGGTTGAGCTTTACAACAACACTATAGGAAATTCAATACTTACACAGGCAGAAGCACAGTTTGACCTTCTTATAAATGGAGTTGTAACAATGTTAAATGATGTGTTCTGCCCAAATCTAAAGGATAAAAATGATGATGACAGGATTACGATAAAAAGTGCAGTTGAGGGTACAACAAAAGATGCAAACGGCAATGATATAACATTTAAGCTCGATACATCCAAAAAATATAAGCTGCTTGATGTCACGAACAGTCCGGTAGGAGCAGATGATGATGAAACTATCGGAACAGAGCTGTTTGTCAGAACAGGTATGTCAAGATATACAAAGATAACTCTTGACCATCAGGTTTATTCCGACAGCTGTGTAGATTCAGACGGAAATCCGCTGGGACTTGCAAAAGACAATGGCGATGGAACATATACATTATATGTTTACAATGAAGAAAATGTATCAATAGAACAAGACAAGACAGACGGCAAATATACATATAATTATCATGATGATAAAGACGGTTACACTGACAAGACAACAATGTACACTATCACAAATCTTCAGATAAATCCTGACATACTTGCTGATTATTCGCTTTTGCCGGTAAAGGAAAATTCAACCGGAGGAGATTCAGGTGCATATGCACAGGATATATATCAGAAAATTCTCACGGCATGGAAGTCAGATTTTGCAGTGCTTGACCCGAATACCAAAACTTCATATACATTTGATGAATATTACAATGAAATGATAGGAAACTTTGGTACAAGAGGAAGTGTATGGCAGACGATAGTAGATAATCAGGAAAAAGAAGTACAACAGGATGAGGAAAAGCGTCAGCAGATAGCCGGTGTATCAACGGACGAAGAACTTGCAAGCCTTTTGACATACCAGCACGCATACAACGCAGCGTCGAGATATATAAATGTAGTAAATCAGATGCTTGAACATCTGCTTGAAAGACTCGGATAAAACAAATGTACTGTCAGTATCTTCTAAGAACGAATCCATCTCAGGATTTTTCCTTTAGAAGCTGCCGGGAGTACATATAAATTCAGGGGAGGAAAATATATGGCATCAACATTTTTTGGATTAAACATAGCTGTATCCGGAATGAACACATACAATGCCGTGTTAAATACAACAGCACACAACATATCCAATACTAAGACAAAAGGATATTCAAAGCAGGTGGTAAACCAGCAGGCAAAAAATGCATTGTCGCTCAGAACATCATTTGGAATGCAGGGTACCGGTGTTGAGGTTACTGAGATAGCAAATACAAGAGATTCTTATTATGACTATAAGTACAGAAAAAGTACAACAACATTTGGATATTATGATGCGGCAAAATATTATATGAGCAGCATAGAAGATTATTTATATGTAAAGGATGACAAGAGTGGGGGACTTTCAACATCGCTTGATTCATTCTTTAAATCACTTATAAATATGACGACTGATTCCACGGATACAACAAAGAGGGCAGAGGCAGCAGGTTATGCCGATTCACTTGGAGAGTATGCAAGGAAAATGTCAATGAATCTTCAGACACTTCAGAATGACATAAATACTGAGATAAGTTCTACGGTTAAGCAGATAAACGCATATGCAGAGCAGTTAGCTTCACTTACAAAGCAGATAAATTCGCTTGAAGTGTACGGAGGACAGGCAAACGATCTGCGCGACCAGAGAGCGAGGATACTTGATGAACTTTCGGCACTTGCCGATGTAGAAGTCACGGAAAAAGTTCCTGAGACAGGAAGCGGACTTCATCAGTACATAGTAGCACTCGGAGGTAATATCCTTGTAGACACATATTCATATAAAACAATATCTGTTGAAACATCTGCGACAAAAGACAATCAATGTGATATTCAGGGACTCTACGGACTTAAATGGAGTGACGGTCAGACATTTAATATAAGAAGTACGATACTTGGAGGAAAACTTCAGGCATTATTTGAGATAAGAGATGGAAACAATGGTGAAAACTTTACTGCAAAGCTTACTGACAATGGCAACGGAACCTGCGTAGGCAAGGATGCAAAAGGAAAATCGATTATCACATTATCAGCAGAGTCGATAACGGGAGCTAACAACTGCGATCTTGCAAAACTCAGCATACCGGAGTCCAATGCCTGCCTTACGATAGGAGGCATAGATTATAAATATGATTCATTTGAAGTATCAGTGGCATTGGATGGAACATACACATACACATTTACATTGTCAGAAAATCTTGATGCAACATCGACTACTAACATAGAAAAAGCTTATAAAAAAGGTGATTCGGCATCAATAGGCGATTCGGTAGATTTCAGAGGAATACCTTATTATATGTCACAGCTCAATGAGTTTATAAGAACATTTTCGGCGAATGTAAATCAGCTTCAAAATGCAGGATATGATATGAACAATGACCATGGTGTAGATTTGTTTGTAGGACTTGACAGCAAGACAAACAAGCAGATGGATATGATTGAACTTATCAGAAACACAAAAGATGGTTATTACTATCTCAATGGAAGCAAAGTATTTTCGTTCTCAGGAAATATAGATGACTCTGCAGACCCGACGAAAATAACAGCAGGGGCAGATAAAAATGATGCAACACTTATAGATTACCTTAAAAATAATGAATATACGATAAAAAAGGGTTCAGAAGAAGTTGTAAGCAAAAACGGCATAAAAGGAAAAATATACACACTTGTCAATAAAGACGGTGATGATACAGAGACAATATTTATACCGGATGATGCAAAAAACATATTCTCATTCAGCTCGTCTTCAACAGAGGATGCAAACGGAGATGTTCATTCATCATATTATGGAATTACGGCGGCACGCTTTCAGGCAAACAAGAATGTTGTAAAAGACGGAAGACTTATGGCAGCAGCTAAATATCCGCAGGAAAAAACCGGTTTATCAGAATCAGGAAACCTTGACAGACTTGTTGCATTGCAAAACGATCAGAATATATTTAAGCAGGGAACACCGACGGCATTCCTTCAGATAATGACTGCAACGATAGGTGTAGATTCTAGTAAAGTTGTCGCAGCAGCAACGAACTCAGAAAATATACAGAAATCCATTGAAAACAGAAGACTTTCTGTGATGGGTGTAGACGAAGATGAAGAAGCACAAAACCTTGTTATCACGCAGAACCTGTTAAATGCACAGTACAGGGTTATTTCAGTTATGAATGAGGTGCTCGACAAGCTGATAAATCAGACTGGAGTATAAAACACCAAACCTGACGGTTTGGTGTAAGAAAATGCTTAACAGCATTTTCCACAAACGGAGAAATATTAGTATAACGGTTTGGTGTAAGAGAATGTTTAAACAGCATTTTCCACAAACGGAGAAATATTAGTATAACGGTTTGGTGTAAGAAAATGCTAAAAAATTTTTTTCTCAAGTTTAGAAGTATAAATTTAGCAGTTCAGTGTAAAAATGTCAGCCGATATTATAGGTGATAAAACAAGGGGGAATAACATGAGAGTTACAAATTCTATGATTTCAAATAGTGCTTCGGCACATATTACAAATGCGAAGAATAGTCTTTTAAAATATTCAGATCAGTACACAACACAGAAAAAGATACAGAGACCTTCTGATGATCCGACAGTTGCCGTTCGTTCTCTGAAACTTCGTACAACATATTCACAGCTTACACAGTATGCTGAGAAGAATGTTCAGGATGCCATGAGCTGGATGGACACAACAGAGACTGCACTGGAAAATATATCAAAGAAGTTTGACAGTATGAAATCATATTTCAACCAGGGTGCAAATGATTATCTCAAGGCAGATGACAGAAAATCAGTATTGAAAACTTTACAGCAGTATGTAAAGTCAATCTTTGAGGATGAAGCAAACACGGACTATTCAGGAAGATATGTATTTACCGGATACCGTACTGACACATCACTTTTATTTGAGGAAAATACTGACAAACTTTCATATCAGATAAAAGAAGATTTCTCATATGCTTCATTTGACAGTATCACGGTAGTAACAGGTGGTGCAAATTACAGTGATACAGTAACGGACGGTCAGACATATACAGATGCGACAGCAAAGACAAATAATGTATATCAGTTGAGACTTTCGTACGATAATTGCTCAAAAGATGCATTTAATCAAACAGGTTCAAACGGTACAGGAATAGCAATTTCATTTACATATAAAGATGCGGCGGGAAAGACACAGACAGAGGTTTATGCAGCAGCAGGATATAAAGGAACACCGGCAGCATCCGGAAATATTATAACTCGTGCATCAACAGATACAAACGCATATGATGTAGGCGATGATGAGATGGTTTATCTCTACGATACCGGAGAGGTGCTCGTAGGCAAGGCAAAATATGCGGATATACAGACAAAGCAGGCTGATTTCAGTGTAACATATGTAAAAAATGATTTTGAAAAAGGTGACATCAGACCGGAAATGTATTTTGAATGTACAGCATATGATTCAGTCAACAATAAGACAACGAAATATGCAGATCCAAGTAATCAGGAAATTCAGTATGAGATAAACTATAGTCAGAACATAACAGTAAATACGCAGGCAAAGGATGCAATAAGCACAGATATTTACAGAATGGTAGACTATATATCCAAGACGGTAAAATATGTCGATGAAGTAGAAACAAAACTTGAAGAAGTGGAAAAGATGATATCAAACACTACAGACAAAGACAAACTTGCAACATTAGAAAGTCTTAAGACATCACTCGAAACAGAAAAAGACCTCCGTGGAAAAGTAATGACGGAAGCTTTTGGTATGGGGCTTACTATGGTAGATGAAGCAGGTCAGAAAGTAAGTGTTGCAACATCAGAACTCGGTGCAAAATACAATAGAGCACAGCTCACATATAATAAGCTTCTCGATGAACAGACAGATGCAGAAGATAAGCTTTCAGAAAATGAAGATGTAAGTCTTACGGATGTGTATATAAATCTTACACAGGCGGACAATCTTTATCAGGCATCACTCTCAGCAACGGCTAAGATACTTGGAAATTCACTTCTTAATTATATTTAAAATTTTATGATGCTATATAGATATACCTGATGATTATATTTAAAAATTCAGAATAATCTGGATTGAAAATAAATAATAAATAAACGAAAATTATTTTATTAGAACAGATGGAAAGGATGCCGGATGTGATGAATATAGGTTCATTACTTCCGGTATTCTAAATATGTACTCTGGGTATCTTCTCAAAACAAGTCATTTCGGCTGGATTTCCGATATACTATTTTAATTTTCTCGTCGTACACACCGTGTACGCATACATACTTTGTATGTATTGCGAAAATGTCATTGTATATCAAAAATCCATCTCGAAATTCTTCGTTCAGAAGATTCCGAGAGCACATTAAATTCAGAACGGAGGTTTGTATGAAAATAGATACGAAATATTTCGGTGAGATAGAAATAGATAATGATAAGATAATTCACTTTGAAAATGGAATTATGGGATTTGAGGAATATAAGGACTTCACTCTTTTATACGACAGCGAAGCAGAGAAAAAGCCGTTTTTCTCATGGCTTCAGTGTGTGACGGAAAAGTCGCTCGCTTTTCCAGTTGTAAATCCGCTAAATGTCATAAAAGACTATAATCCTGTAGTTGAAGATGTACTTCTTGAACCACTGGGTGAACTTAAAGATGAAGATATAGTTCTTCTTGTGTTTGCCACTATACCAAAGAATGTAAAAGATGCATCAGTAAACATGAAAGCACCGGTCATAGTAAATGCAGCAAATGGAAAAGCTATCCAGGTAATACTTGAAAAAGGTGACTATAAGATAAAGCATAAGATTATAGAAGATATTAGTAAAGAATAGGAATGGAGGGTAGTATGTTAGCATTAGCAAGAAAAATAAACCAGTCGATAATGATAGGCAGCGACATAGAGATAACATTGCTTGAAATAAAAGGCGACCAGGTGAAGATAGGAATAAATGCACCAAAATCCGTACCTATATATAGGAAAGAAATTTATATGCAGATACAGGATGAAAATAAAAAAGCATCAGAGGGTGAAATAGATGTAGAAGTATTAAATAAGTTATTTTCCGGCAAAGCCTAAAATAAGGCGGGAAATTGCCGATATAAAGGATAAAGAAGTTTATGACATTTTTGATTTGGGTTTAATAAGCAGAGCAAAAAACTCATATTTGCTGTAAATTTTTTGCATTTATGGCAGATCAGATTGAAAAGACAAAAAGAAACAAAAAATGTTACGGTATATGTCAATGGTATCGGTACAAAAAATTAGTAATCAGTAATTATATCAAAGATTTAATTTTTATTGTACGGGGATAATCATAAAAATTCGTGAATGTAATATAAATGGATTTTTTGCAATTTCGGATAAGCAGCACATAAATATGAAAATCACACGGAGGTGACACTATTATGGAAATAGAATCAATAAAGTCAGTAGGAGCAGCAAACTCAGGAGCAGCATCATCTTATGTACCGCCTGTATCAGATACTTCAGGAAATTCTGTTAAAGTTGTCAGTGATACACAGAAAGCAGCAGAGACAGCAAGTGAAAGCAATAGCGGTTCAAACAATCAGAGCGAAGTGCAAAATCAGGCAAATGAAAACCGAAAGGTAGCTAAGAGTACGATAGACAGCACTATATCAGAAACAAACTCAAAGATAAAGATGTCAAATACCCAGCTTCAATATTCTATCGACGAAGAAACTCAGCGTATATCTATCAAGATCATTGACAAAGATACAGACAAAGTCATACGTGAAGTTCCGCCTGAGGAAACGCTTGAAGCAATCAAAAAGATATGGGAGATTGCAGGTATCATAGTAGATGAAAAGAGATAACAGGTACAATTATCAGGTAATTGTTTGGTGTACCTGCTTAGAATAGGAGGATTATTATGCCAATAAGAATGACAGGACTTACATCCGGACTTGATACAGAGTCTATAGTAAATCAGTTAATGTCAGCACAGCGTACAAAACAGACAAAAGTTGAAAATAAAAAGCAGAAGCTTGAGTGGAAGCAGGAGATTTGGAAAGGTCTTAATACCAAAATCTATGGATTTTATAAAGACTCGCTTTCAAAGATGAAATATAGCTCAAATTATTCAACAAAAAAAGCGTCAGTGAGTGACTCTACAAAGCTTACGGCAACGGCATCAACAAAAGCGGCAGCAGGGTCATATAAGGTTGAAATAAATAAAATAGCATCTGCACAGTATGTGACAAGTGGAAAACTGGATTATAAAGATACAGATGGAAAAACAGCAAAAACAGCAACATCATCTACAAAGCTCGGTGACCTTGGTATGTCATTAGGTACTGTACTTAAATTAGAAGTGGGAGACAAATCATCAGCTTTAGAAGTAAAAGATGATACGACTATAAAAGATTTTGTAGATTTTTGCAGCAACGCAGGATTAAATGCTACATTTGATGAGAAACAGCAGAGATTTTTCCTTAGCTCAAAAGACAGTGGAGAAGAAAATTCATTTAAGTTGTCTGCAAATGGTTATTCAAGTGATGGACAGACGATTGTAAATAATCTTAACGATGCTGTAGGTTTAACAAATCTTACATCAGATCAGAAAAAGACATATAATTCTATTGTGTATGGAGCGATAGCATCAAATAAAGAAATATCAAGTGATGATATAACTACATTGCAGACATTAGCAAAAAGTTCAGCAGATGCGGAAGCAAACAGTAAGGCAACAGCTTTTTACAGAGCGAAGCTCGAAAAGAATTATACATTGTCCGATGAAGATGCAAAGGCAATAGAAGATAAGTATAATGCTAATGATACACTTACAAATGAGGATAAAGCAACTGCCATTCAAAAAGAAAAAGATGAAAAGAAAAAAGCAGACATTGATAAACAGATGGCAACAGATGAGAGCAAAGCCGCAATAACAAAGCTTGTAGAAAGTGGAATCACAGCTCAGAATGTGTCAGATGCCGGCTTAGATGATGCATCACAGTACACATTTGAGTCAAAAACAGAAAGAGATAATGTTGCAAAAGAGGCAGTAAACAATGCGGTGACAGCATACAATAAGGTTGCATCTAAGGGAATCACATCAACAAATAGCGCATTAGCAGCTTTAGGACTTCAAAATGTTGATGGCTCGGCTGTATCTGAATCATCAAATTCTCTTGGAATGGTTGTAACCGAAGCATCCGATACAGAGATCGTTTACAATGGAGCAACACTTAAAAGCAATAATACAAGCATTGAAGTAGCAGGGGTAACACTCAATCTTCTTGGAACGACAGCAACAGGTGAATCAGTAAATATAACAGTCAGCAATGATACATCAGCCGTTTATGATACTATCAAAGAGTTCATTACAGAATACAACAGTATTCTTAAGACAATGAATACATACTATGATGCAGCCTCAGCAAGCAGTTATGAGGTACTTACTGATGACCAGAAAAAAGCTATGTCTGACGACGAAGTAGATAAGTGGAATACAAAGATTAAAGATTCACTTCTCCGCAGAGATAGTACCCTTAATAGTCTTATTTCGACATTGAAGACAGATATGATGGGGACAGTGACTGCATCAAACGGTAAGACATATTCGCTTGCTAACCTTGGTATTACGACTTCTTCAAAGAATTATAGTGAGGGCGGACTTCTTCATATAAAAGGCGATGAGGATGATGATGAGTTTGCAGATTCAACAAATACACTTATGCAGATGCTTGAGGAAGATCCGGATACGGTAAAAGAAGTATTATCAGGGCTTGCATCAAATCTTTATGACAGCTTAAATAAAAAGATGGGAACGACGACACTAAGTAGTGCACTTACATTTTATAATGATAAGGAAATGGCTTCACAGCTTTCTGACTATAAAAAAGAAATTTCAGATTGGGAGTCCAAACTTAGTGATATGGAAGAAAAATATTATTCACAGTTTAGTGCGATGGAAACTGCACTTGCAAAGATACAAAGCCAGCAGAATACATTGTCAAGTTATCTGGGAAGCTAAAAATTTTAGTGACTTATATAATGCATATATTATATAAAACAATTTTATAGTAATTTGTTGTGAAACTTATATTTGATTATAGCGACGGATATTTTTTATTCGTCGCTATAGTTAGAATTGTAAACATAATAAAAATATGATATTAT